>OGIH01000509.1_pt1 | contig 29797 bp, 25 predicted proteins | sample 1571721 | NCBI WGS metagenome assembly OGIH01 (sample SAMEA2582068, study PRJEB24529) | metagenome | biome: Human gut stool | place: China | collected 2011
TAATTCCCGCCTCCGTTATTAGTCCAAGCCTTATAGAGTCAGTTGCCGGTTGTGTACTTCCTGTACTTATCCTTGCAATCATGGAAGTTTGGTCGGCACGTAAAAAGTATGAAGACAATGGTTATCAAGCCATTTGTGAATATACTGATCCTGAAGCCGATCGCGAACCGACATTAAAGGAGAAAAAAGCGGTATTAATCTATTCGCATTTGGCTGTTAACTGCTTCTGTATTACCATTGGTGTCGTTGCGCTCTTACTGATAGGTCTGCTTATTGCCGGCGATCCGAAGACTCTTGCGGTCAAAGGAATTGTGATAGGAAGTATCATACTGATGATTGCCATGATACTTGCTTATGTGATATACAGAATTATATATGCAAGACGTCTGAAAATGTCTAGCTAGTCAATTATTAATAACCCTAAATACTAATCAAATGAATCTAAAGATGTTATTGTTTGCAAGTGTGTCGCTTGTGCTTTTTGCATCTTGTCATAACTCGGATGAACCGTATATGACACTCGCGACAAAGACACTTGATGTAGAAGCAGAAGGTGGACTTTTCACTGTTGACCTTTCATCTAATGTCTATTACAGAGTCAATAACGATTGCCAGACCGATGGAAGCGATAGCCATTGGGCAGTTGTTGATTCGCATGAGACACAAGGTGAGATTACTAAGTTTACAATCAAAGTCTCTGAAAATTCGTCGACTAGTTCACGTGTCGGTGCCATTCGTTTCATTGGCGATGATGTAACTCCTCTAAAGCTGGTTATTACCCAAAAAATGATTGTTCCGAAAGGTATCAGTCCTATCACCGAATCGATTGACGCAACTACAACAGAATCCTCGTTCAAAATCTTTGGAGATAAAGAGTGGAAGGCTGTGTGTACAGATGCGGATGTGACCGTTTCTCCTGCAAATGGGGTAGGCGAATGTGATATTAAACTTACTTTCCCGGAGAACAAGACATTTGCCAAAAGGACAATTAAAGTAACGGTAACCATCCAGGATGATACAGACTATACCTATACTCTTGTACAAGATGCTTTCTCGGGCATTTTGGCTGATTGGGACTTGAAGAGTTTAACTGCCAACACAAGTGGAACATTTGCTGATGATGAGGCACAGTCTGTATTCCCGGGAACCAATGGCAAGTATCTTGCTCCGAGTGCCGGAAGTGGTAAGATTGAGTATTGGGCATGTGACCGGACAGGTTATGTAGCGCAGACTGCCGTATGCAGCCGTGCCGTAGGTGGTAATGGTGACCCGTATGTATCAGGAGCTATTCCGGGTGATTATTGGTATGTCTATGGGGATATGAAAGGTACGACCATTCCTGCCGGTACCAAGATACACTTCTATTTTGTGACCAAATTAGGAACGATGTGTTCCAACTACTGGATGATCGAGTTCAAGGATGGAGAAGAATGGAAACCGGCTCTTCCGACTTCGACTCTTCAGGAAAGTGCGACAGAGACACTGTCGGGTGCACCTATCAATTATTCGGCAACTATTACCTACAACTTTGCGGGAATGTTGCTCGATGAAAAAAACAATGGCGCATATATCCCTGCCGAAGGAATATTTACCACGACTAAGGATATGGATGAGATTGTGTTAAGATTTGGACAGGCAGGCCGTCTATGTCTTAATGGCGCCAAATTCGCTGGAAAGTATATAGACTGTACACACGCAAGCGGCCAGACACGTTTTTCAGCGCAACATCCGAGTAACCCTGAAACAGGTGAGGCAATCAGAGAATATAACGAACATGTATTGCTTGAAATCGTAGAATAAATAGTATGAAAAAAAGTATATTAAGCCTGTTATTGGCATGTTTCCTGCAAATCAATCTGGCTTTTGCACAGAATGTAATGAAGGGTGTCGTTAGCGATGCCAATGGTCCTCTTGTCGGAGTGGTGATCCACGATAAAGACAATGCAAAAGGTACTACCTCCGATATGTCGGGAAAGTATGCGCTCAATGGCGCTGAATCAGGCCATACAATAGAATTCCGTTATCTTGGTTATGTGACCGAGACTGTGGTATGGGATGGTAAAAGTGTAGTAAATATAAAACTTAAAGAGGATGCTGTACAACTTGAAGAGACGGTTGTTATCGGCTATGGATCTGTAAAGAAGAAAGATCTTACAGGTGCGGTTGGTGTAACCAACAGTTCGCTTATCGAGAAACAGAGCACGTCTCAACTTTCACAATCTTTGCAAGGACTGATTCCGGGACTGACGGTTACCCGTTCGAGCAGTATGCCGGGAGCGAGTGCTACGGTTCAGGTGCGTGGTGTGACAACAATGTCTGATTCGAGTCCGCTTATCCTTGTCGATGGTATGATGGTCAGTAGCCTCGACAATATAGCAAGCGAAGACGTACAGCAGATTACTGTACTTAAAGATGCAGCTTCTGCATCCATCTATGGTGCCCGTGCTGCTGCCGGTGTTATCTTGATAACGACTAAGGAGGCAACCGAGGGACAGCTTTCGATCGGTTATAACGGAGAGATTTCGTTGTCTTCTCCTACCGAATTTCCGAAATTCCTGACAGACCCTTATCACTACATGACAATGTACAATGAATGGTCGTGGAACGATGCCGGTAATCCTGCGGGAGGCGAGTTTGCCAACTATTCACAGGATTACATCGACAACTATGCTACCAACAACAGGTATGATCCCATTCAATATCCTATCTATGATTGGAAAGACGCTATTCTTTCGAATACCGCTATGCGCCATAAGCACAACTTGACCATGACGTATGGCAACAAGGTAATCAAGACCCACACTCCCGCTTACTACGAAAATGCCGACGCTATCTATAAAGGTTCAAACCACGAAAGAATCTCTATCCGTTCGCGTAATAATCTCAAGATTAGTGATAAGCTCTCCGGCTCTATCGATTTCTCGGTACGTTATGCCACGAAAAATGACCCGACTTCCGGTAGTCCGATTCGTGCAGCTTATATGTATCCTTCCATTTATTTGGGACTTTATCCGGATGGCCGTGTTGGTCCTGGTAAAGACGGCAGTCTTAGCAATACGCTTGCCGCCTTATTGGAAGGAGGAGAGAAGAAGACCGTATCCAACACAATGACCGGTAAATTCTCTTTGAGCTATAAGCCCATAAAAGATTTGACCCTTACTGCCAATCTGACTCCTACCGTCGGAACTGTTTCAATCAAGGAGATGAAGAAAGCCATACCTGTTTACGATGCATACGAAACCGATGTTATGCTGGGATATGTTTCAGGATATACTTCCAATTCGCTAAGTGAAGAACGCCGTAACATCAAATCATTGGAGAAACAATTCATCGCTACATACGACAAGACCTTCAACAAGGTACATAACTTCAATGCCATGGTCGGTTATGAAGATTATAGTTATACGTATGAAACGATGTCGGGATCGACAAACGATATGTCTTTGTCTTCTTTCCCTTATCTTGATTTGGCGAACAAGAATGCTCTTGCCGTAGCCGGCAATTCTTATCAGAATGCATACCGTTCATTTTTTGGCCGTGTCATGTATAATTACGACAGCCGTTACTACCTCCAGCTCAATGCTCGTGAAGACGGATCTTCACGTTTTCATAAGGATCATCGTTGGGGATTCTTCCCGTCTTTTTCTGCCGGTTATGACATTGCCCGTACTAAATACTTTACCGATTTAAATATGCCGGTATCACAATTTAAAGTACGTGTCTCTTATGGACGTCTGGGAAATCAGAATGGTGCCGGATTATATGATTATCTGGGAGTGATGAGTCTTGACCCGAATAATGTGAATGCATGGTTACTTCCGGGAGGAGGTGATGTAATAGGTAAAGGAACAATCTCATTAACTCCGAAAATGATTAGCCCGTACATCACATGGGAGAAAGTAGATACTGCCAACTTCGGTTTGGATCTTATGTTATTGAAAGATCGTTTGTCTGTAACGTTTGATGTTTATCAACGTACGACCAAAGACATGATTGGTCCTGCTGAAGCGATTCCGGCTGTCAGCGGTATCATTCCTGATGATCGTGCAAAAATAAATAATGCTACTCTTCGTAACCGTGGTTGGGAACTCTCTGTCAACTGGCAGGATAAGTTGAAATGTGGTTTTAGTTATGGAATAGGATTCAATTTATTCAATTACAAGGCTGTTATAACGAAGTATAACAATCCTGAAGGCATTATTTATAACAACCATACCGGTTTGGATCGCAACAAAGGTTATTATGAAGGAATGGATATAGGTGAAATCTGGGGATTCGTAGCAGATGACTTGTTTATGACCAATCAGGAGATTGATTCATATCTGAATAGTAAAGACCTTTCTTTCTTTAAGAATGACAACCTTTGGCAAGTAGGTGATTTGAAATATCTGGATACTAATCGTGATGGTAAAGTAGATCCGGGAAAAGGAACATTGGAGGATCATGGCGATCTGAAGGTAATCGGAAATGCTACACCTAAATATTCATTTGGTATCAATTTGAACTTGGGATATAAAGGATTCTCTGTCTCTACTTTATTCCAGGGAGTGGCGAAACGTGATTTTGCATTAGCGGGAAGTACTTATCTTTTTGGTGGAAAGAACTTCTTTAAAGAACATCTCGACTATTTTAGCCCGTCGAATCCCCGTGGATATCTTCCTCGTCTGACAGACCCCAAAACAGTAGATTATAATACAAATATTGGTTACAATACAACACGCTATATGGTCAATGCCGCCTATATGCGTATGAAGAACCTAACCGTGTCTTATACATTCGACAAGAAACTCCTGAAAACGATGAGACTGGAAAATTTGAGAGTATATTTTACGTGTGACAATCTGTTCACTATTACTAAGTTGCCTAAGGCTTTTGACCCTGAAACATTGAATCAGGTAAATACTTGGGCGGGTGGTAGCAATGCCACAGCACCGGGACTTACCTCCGCTGCCAATGAAAACGGTAACGGTAAAGTATATCCGATGAACAGAAACTTTGTGTTTGGTCTTGATTTTACTTTTTAATAAATAATAGAGAAGTATGAAACGATTTTATTTATATATAGTATTGATGGCAGGTCTTGGCACATGTGTATCTTCTTGTGCCGACTTTTTGGATCGTGAGCCGCTTACCGTGCCGAACAACGAATCGTTCTTGTCCGGTGAAGCCCAAGTGCGTGGATATATCAATGGTCTTTATACAGCGCTTCCTTCATTGGCAAAATTCGGGATGGGAGTGCGTGGAGAAGAAAAGAACAGTGATAATATTCTTTCTGAAATTTACAATAAGCGTCTGAATGGTGAGGAAACCTTGTTTTCCAGCAGTGAAGACTGGGAAAACGGTTATAGGAATCTGCGTAATGTGAACTATTTCTTTCACTATTACCTGGTACCGGAAGACATGGAAACAGAAGAAGTAAAATCATTGAAAGGCGAAGCTTACTTCTTACGGGCTTACTGGCACTTTGTTCAGTTGAAGAAGTTCGGTAATATTCCTATTATGGATGCTTTCTGGGATGAACATGCCACGATAGCTGGTTTGCAGATCCCGCAGAAAGATCGTGGTGAAGTTGCTAAATTTATCTTGGAAGATCTGGACAAAGCAGAGAAACTATTGTTCAATAGAAGCAAGTACAGCGGTTTGCGTATTTGTAAGGAAGCGGCTATGTTGCTTGCCATGCAGGTTGCGCTATATGAAGGTTCGTGGGAGAAATACCACAAGAATGATGAATTTGCGGCTGCCACTGACCAATCGGCTTATTTCTTTGGAGAAGTGTTGAGATGGGGAGATATGCTTTTCGAGCAAGGTATAAAATTAAATACGAAAGAAACAGATGGCGGTGTAGTCAATTCGGGAGATGCTTACGGACGTCTGTTTAATCAAAATGATTATTCCAACATTTCAGAAGTATTGTTCTGGAGAAAATATTCGGTTACTGATGGTGTATTTCATGCTTTGACCGGATTAGTGGGTGGAGGAGTTGTCGATCAGGATGGACCTGCCGGTATAGCCGGAGATTTGGTAAATACCTATTTGAATGCTGATGGAACGCCCGTTGATCCGAACAATAGCAAGTTTAAGGATTTTAACGAAACCTTTAAAAGCAGGGATTTGCGTCTCACAGAAACTATCATGAGCACTGGCTATAAGTTTAAATCTACTGCGAAAGGTTCTCGTCCGATGAAAGTGGCAGATGCTTCTGCCGGTGATAAAACAATCAATCCTCCTTTTCTGGCAGGTGATGGTAATGCCAAAAATGTAACAGGGTATCACATTCGTCTTGGAGTAGATACGACATACGTGTCGGGGGACTGTGAAACCGGACTGGTACTCATGCGTTATGCTGATGCATTATTGAGCTATGCCGAAGCTGCCGAGGAACTGGGCAAATGTGATGATGAAGTGTTAAGTAAAACATTGAAACCTCTGCGCGCACGTGCCGGAGTCACTTATGTGACACCTGTCAGAGATCCTAACTTTACAGATTATGGTTATACGTTGACTCCCGTTATGCAGGAGATTCGTCGTGAGCGTCGTGTGGAACTGGCATTGCAGGGATATCGTCTGGATGATCTGATGCGTTGGGCTGCTGATAAAGTAATTGTTGGCAAACGTGGCAAAGGAGCATATTTGGGACATGATGGTATTTTATACAAATCATTTGCGGAAGATAAACATGAAGCATTGGCCAAAGTATTGGTAGATGGCAACGGATGGATGGATCCTTTGCAGGAGTTGATACCGGGTGGTTATCAATTCAATCCTAAGAGAGACTATCTGTTACCTATTCCTCCAAGTGAACTGGAACTGAATAAGCAGATGAAACAGAATCCGGGGTGGAAATAATAATCATAGACTTTATAATTAAAGATATACTGTATGAAAAAGATTTTAGAATGGACATATTTGTGGATGCTGCTTATATTGGTGGCAGTGAGTATGTCAGGATGTTCTGACGATGATAATGTAAGCCCGTTGGCAGAACCTGTACCTTTAAAGATGACACTGAATAGTACAGATTTGGTAATGGGAGAGGTGATGGAAATCACTTTTGACGTGACAGGTACGGAAGAAGGAAAAAAAGCGATGAATGAGGATCTGAATATCAGATTGAGTGCCACTACTGATAAAGGAGCAGTCGACCAGTTGGTATTTGATGATTTTCCATCGGTGGTTACCATGAAGCAGGGAGAGACGACTAAAACCGTCCGGGTTCCTGTAAAGAAAGAAGGACTGAATAGAGAACGTTCCGTCGAAATATCTGCATTTGCACGTGGATATAGAATGGCAGGTGCTTTGCAAATTGTGACTGTCAGTGACTATCACTACTCTAAAGTTTCATTGAAAAATAATGCCGATAATACGGTGAAGGAGGGACAGACTTTTGTATTGGTAGCTTCCGTCAATACTACATTGAAAGACGAACTTACCATTACTATTACTCCTAAAGCCGGAGAAGGAGAACGTTATGAAAATCTTCCTTTAGAATTGACTATTCCTGCCGGAGCGAACTCGGTAGAAAGTGCGCCGGTTACTATGATAAAAGATGTGAATACTACCGAGGATGAAGAGCTGACTCTTGATCTTGCTACAATTCCTGTTCTTAGCCGTTATCCTTTGCAAGATACGAAGCTGATTATAAAGAAGATTGATATTCATAAGAATATGGGCAGTGAGGTAAGAGATGAGCGCTGGCTATATGAAGATGCAGATCAGTTGTTTGTTTCACCGAAAAATGAAGCGGCTATAAAAGCTTGGGGACAGACTAATTATCAGGTAATGAATGAGGGCGATCCTCATCCGAATAGTGGAAAAGTGCTTCCGGAAGGAAAATGGAAGTTCTTCCGTGCATACGAATTTCATAAAATATCTTCGTGTTTAACGACAAAAGAAAGCAATGATAAAACATATGTGAGTAATGAATATCCTTTAGGTTTTGCTGACCAGAACACAGCGGCGGTAGAAACTGCAGGTTCTGTGGATAATGCTAAATATGCATGGGTTACAGACGAAGGTTATTTGAGAATGATTTCACTGAAAGAGCGTACTCCAGGAAATAATGGTACTAAAGATTTTGGAACTTCTGCTTTTTATTCCTGTAAGTTTATGCGAGGAAATGTAAATAGTCCTACTTGGGCATCCTCTAACATCCGTATTTATCCGGGAATGCGTATCGAGACACGCGCACGCATTCGTGGTGCAGAAAATAGCGGAATGTTACCGGGTATCTGGCTCCAGGGTAATGAGCAGGTAGGAGGCGACTCGCAGTGGAACGTTTGGCCGGATTTTGGAGAAATAGACGTGATGGAAAATAACACCAAACATGGAAATCTAAGCTATAGAAGATCAGCGGAGCAAACTTTCCATATCGGAAATACAGCTCCTGGAACAGGGGGAAGCCGGCATTATAATCCGACTGTTGCCGTAACTGACATTGCGGGAACAATAGATCAGTTCCAGATTTATTGGATGGAATGGGTGGATAATCAGACCGTGCGTATGGGAGTCAATGGTAAGACTACAATAACCATAACTGAAGCACAAGCGTTGGCTAATGGTGCCAGATGGCCGTTTACAGATAAAGTAAATACCGAGGGACTTTATTACATTCTGACGATGATGTTCCTAGGTAAACAGGCTCCGAATTATCCATCAATGGAAATGAGTTATTTGACAGCAAGGAATATGTTGAAAAATAATCCGAATGCGCTGATTCCCCGTATGGAGATAGACTGGGTTCGTTTCTATATCGACGATACCTATACCGATCATGATATGCCATATCGGAAAGATCTGATCCTTTATTAATAAACTGAATAAATAAACCTTTTTAATAAGATAATAATATGAAACTGAAATCAATTTTATGTGTAGTATTTGCGGCAACTTTATTAGGCAGTTGTAGCTATGATGACGGAGATTTGTGGGATGCAGTCAACGGACAGGAAGAGAGAATTTCCGCTTTGGAGAAATGGCAGAAGACAGTGGTTGAGCAACTGAATTCCTTGCAGGGAATTCTTACTGCTACAGATTATATTACCGATGTAGAGAAGGTGACAAAAGAAGATGGAACGGAAGGCTATAAAATCTCATTCCTTCATGCATCTCCTATTACGTTGTTTTACAACAAAGACGGTGAGGTGAGTGGAACGAATGAAGAAAGTATTGGCGTGGATAAAGGCGATGATGGTAAATGGTATTGGACATTGGGCGGTGAGCCCTTGCAGGTAGATGGTAAAACTATTTACGTAAATAGTGGAGATGCTATCAAAATGGAAACAAATCAGGACGGTTCTACCAAATTAACCATTGGAGATAATTCAGTGACGATACCGTCATATCCGGTTGCCCATCCTGTGACAGGAGTTACTCAATCGGGTAATATTGTTACAATTACATTGAACGGAGGTGCAACGGTAGAACTTCCTAAATATATCAACTGGAATGGTTATTTAGCAGCGGAATATAGTAAAGAGACTGCAGGAGAAGAAATTTATCCGATAGTGCTTCCGGAAGGCTGTATTATGAGAATGTTGGATACCAATCCTTCAAACTGGGCAATCCAAGTGACAGGTTCGGGAAATAACACAAAATTGAAAGTTGTTTATCCGGCAACCGGAGAAGCTACAGTCGCTTTCTTGCTTTCGGATGGAGAAACTCAAACAGTAATTAAAACAGTGACGTTTAAGGCAGCTACAGACCCGGGTATCCAGTGGACTACTATAGAATATACAGGTGCAATTATCACAATACCGGAGGGGGTATCGAGTATTAAGGTGACAGGAGCGTGTTCTGGAGGAGCTCCAAGTTTTAGAGATCACATCGCTACACCTCTGAAGACAGCAAGTGGTGTGGTAAATATTGATTTATCGGAATTGGTATATAGTGCGGCTATTCCAGCTAACGCATTTTATATAAATCTTCCTGCTTTGCCAGAAAAGGACAAGAACACATCCATTGAAACAATTATTCTTCCGAAGGGGACTATTAATATTTTCAATCTGGCATTCAAGAACTGTGTTGCTTTAAAAAGCTTGACTATTTTATCAGCAACTACCTTAGGATATAATGCTACGGCTTTCGAAGGTTGTGATGCTTTGGAATCTATCTTTGTAGCGACAGATAAAGTAGAAGCATATAAAGCGGGTTGGAGTGCACTAGCGGATAAGATCAAACCGATTCCCGAAGCAGGAGAGTAAAAGGTCTATTTTGTCATCAGATTTTTTAATGACATGAATACCTTTCAATCAAAAGGGGGAAAATCCCCCTTTTTGCCACTTATAAGTATAGCAAGTAAATAGTGATTTCCTGTATTTTTTGGTGAAACAAAAAGATTTGTAGAATATTGGACATTAATTGGTGATTTGTGGAAGTCTGAATAGATGGCATCCCCTACCTTTGTCGCTATAATCTAATATAAAGTTGTTTTTATGGAAAAACTGCAATCCAACTTATTCTTTCCTTTAGCGGGAGTAGCTGCTGTAGCTTCCCTTGCTTCTTGTGCAGGCAAGCAAAAACCTGCGGAACAGCAACCTCTGAACATTGTCTATATCATGACAGACGACCATACGGCTCAAATGATGAGCTGTTATGACACTCGCTATATGGAAACTCCGAATCTCGACCGTATTGCTGCCGACGGAGTACGTTTTACTCAAAGTTTTGTAGCCAATTCTCTAAGCGGTCCCAGCCGCGCCTGCATGATAACGGGCAAACATAGCTGTGCAAACAAATTCTACGATAATACCACTTGCGTTTTCGACAGTTCTCAACAGACTTTCCCTAAACTCTTGAGAAAAGTCGGTTATCAGACCGCATTAGTTGGTAAATGGCACCTTGAGAGTTTGCCATCAGGATTTGATTACTGGCAAATTGTCCCCGGACAAGGAGACTACTATAATCCGAACTTTATCACGCAGAACAATGATACCATTCAGAAACACGGCTATATCACCAATCTTATTACGGATGATGCCATCGACTGGATGGAAAACAAGCGTGATCCGCAAAAACCTTTCTGCCTTTTGATTCATCACAAGGCTATTCATCGTAACTGGATGGCGGATACCTGCAATCTGGCTTTGTATGAGGACAAGACTTTCCCATTGCCGGATAATTTCTTTGATGATTATGAAGGTCGTCCGGCTGCTGCCGCACAAGAAATGAGCATTGTGAAAGATATGGATATGATCTATGACCTCAAAATGCTGCGTCCCGACAAAAACTCACGGTTAAAATCACTGTATGAAAGATTCTTGGGCCGAATGGACGAAGGACAACGTGCTGCATGGGACAAATTCTATGCTCCGATTATCGACGACTTCTATAAGCAAAATCTGAAAGGAAAAGAACTGGCTAACTGGAAGTTCCAGCGTTATATGCGCGACTACATGAAGACAGTGAAGTCTCTGGATGACAATGTAGGCCGTGTACTCGATTATCTGAAAGAAAAAGGATTACTGGATAATACACTCGTTGTCTACACTTCCGACCAAGGCTTCTATATGGGTGAACATGGCTGGTTCGACAAACGCTTTATGTATGAAGAATCCATGCGCACACCGCTTGTCATGCGCTTGCCGAAAGGCTTCGACCGTAGAGGGGATATCACCGAAATGGTACAGAACATCGACTATGCACCCACTTTCCTCGAATTGGCAGGAGCAGAGGTGCCATCGGATATCCAGGGAGTCTCACTTGTTCCTCTGTTGAAAGGAGAACATCCGGAGAACTGGCGCAAGGCACTTTATTATCACTTCTATGAATATCCGGCCGAGCACATGGTGAAACGTCATTATGGAATACGCACGGAACGCTATAAATTGATTCATTTCTATAATGATATCAATTGGTGGGAACTCTATGACATGCAGGCAGATCCGACAGAGATGCATAACCTCTACGAGCAACCTGAATACGAACCGGTAGTGAAAGAGTTGAAAGAAGAGATGTTGAAACTACAAGAACAATATAATGACCCTGTCCGATTCTCCCCCGAAAGAGACAAGGAATAACCCTGAAATAATATCATGATAAAATATATCTTCATACTGTTGACCGGATTTCTGGTATCAATAGTGACAGGATGTGATAATACAAACTTAACACACAGTATTTCTATGGTTCCACGCCCGGCACAGATGATGCCGGGCAGTGGCAACCATTTATTCTCCGATCAGACCGTTTTTGTGGTGGAGAATGAAGAGCAGGCGGAAGTTGCCCGGAGTTTGATTGCTTTGTTTACTCGTACAGCCGGTTTCACCCCCAAACTGAATGTAGGAGGAGAGGGAAATGTCCGTTTACTGACAGACCCATCTTTGAAAAGCGAAGCCTATTCTTTGGAAGTTTCTCCCCAAGAGATCATTATTAAAGCTTCGGATAATAAAGGCTTTTTCTATGCCTTGCAAACAATTCGCCAATTACTTCCTCCCTCCATTGAAAGAGAAAGCTTGTCGGACAAGAATTTGGAATGGAGCATTCCGGTCGTGACCATCCAGGATGAACCACGTTTTGGATACCGGGCATTGCTGTTGGATGCATCCCGTTTCTTTATTCCTAAAGAAAATGTATTGCGTATCATTGATTGTATGTCAATGCTTAAACTGAATACACTTCATTTCCATTTGACAGACGACAACGGCTGGAGGGTGGAAATAAAGAAATATCCCCGATTGACGGAAGTCGGTGCATGGCGGGTGGATCGTCAGGATTTACCTTTTCCTGCCCGTCGCAATCCGAAAAAGGGAGAACCTACCCCGGTAGGAGGCTTCTATACACAAGAGGATATTCGGGAAATGGTGGCTTATGCTGCTGAACGTCAGGTTGAGATTGTGCCCGAAATAGATATGCCTGCTCATAGCAATGCTGCATTGGCGGCTTATCCCAAACTGGCTTGTCCGGTAGTGAAAGAATATATCGGCGTACTGCCCGGTTTAGGAGGACGAAATTCCGAAATTATTTATTGTGCGGGAAACGATAGTGTCTTCACCTTTTTGCAAAATGTGATGGATGAAATCATGGAATTATTCCCTTCACGCTATATTCATATTGGTGGTGACGAGGCTCAAAAGACACATTGGAAACAGTGTCCGTTGTGTCAGGCACGGATGAAAAAGGAACAGCTGGCTAATGAAGAAGATCTACAGGGATACTTCATGAAGCGGATCAGCGACTATGTGCGCAGTAAAGGCAGGGAAGTGATCGGCTGGGATGAACTGACCAATAGCAGCTTTCTGCCCGACAACTCTATCATTCTTGGTTGGCAGGGATTTGGACAGGCTGCATTGAAAGCAGCGGAAGAGGGACATCGGTTTATCATGACTCCGGCGCGCATCATGTATTTGATTCGCTATCAGGGACCACAGTGGTTCGAGCCGTTGACATACTTTGGAAATAACACACTGAAAGATGTGTATGACTACGAACCGGTGCAGAAAGACTGGAAACCGGAATATGCTTCCTTATTGATGGGAGTGCAAGGTTCGATGTGGACAGAATTCTGTAACAAGCCGGAAGATGTGGACTATCTTTTATTCCCCCGTCTGGCAGCAGTGGCAGAAGTCGCTTGGACACAACCGGATAAGAAAGACTGGGCTTTATTCCTGAAAGGAATGGACAGGTATAATGAGCATCTTGCAGAGAAAGGAATTGTTTATGCTCGTTCCATGTATAATATTCAGCATAAAGTGACTCCCGAAAACGGAGTGTTGCGAGTGAAGCTGGAGTGTATTCGTCCCGATGTGGAAATCCGTTATACAGTAGATGGCAGCGAGCCGACGGCAAGTTCATCCTTATATACCGATTCATTAACAGTAACGGCGGCTCAAACCATTAAGAGTGCTACTTTTGCACAAGGTGAGCAGATGGGGCAGACGCTTGTGTTGCCTATTGCCTGGAACAAAGCGACCGGCAAACCTATCCTCGGAAATAAGCCGAATGAGAAACTCATGACGAACGGGGTACGTGGCAGCTTGAAGTATACAGACTTTGAATGGTGTTGTTGGGAGAAGGGCGATCATATTTCTTTCACGATAGATTTGCTGCAAAAAGACAAATTGAATACTTTCACCATAGGTTGTATCACCAACTACGGCATGGCGGTACATAAACCGAAATCAATCCGCATAGCAGTTTCGGATGATAATGAAACCTATCGTGAGATAGCCGGTCTGCATTTTACTGCTGAAGAGATCTTCCGTGAAGGAGCTTTTATCGAAGATTTCTCCGTGGATATGAAAGGAACGGAAGCAAGATATGTCCGTGTAACGGCAGAAGGGGCGGGAGTATGTCCTGCCGATCATGTACGTCCGGGACAAGAGGCGAGAGTTTATTTTGATGAAATCAGGATTGAATAACATTTATTGTATAGCATAATACCATCAATAACAATGACAATGAAGAACCTAAAGAAACGAACTTTTTTTATCTTATCGGTAGTGCTGGCTGCTACTACTTTCACTTTAGCGCAGCAACAGCCATTGCCCGAATGGCAAAGCCAATATGCGGTGGGACTGAACAAACTCGCTCCTCACACATACGTATGGCCTTACGCCAACGCTTCCGACATTGAAAAGCCGGGAGGATATGAACAGTCTCCTTTTTATATGAGCCTGAACGGAAAGTGGAAATTCCATTGGGTGAAGAATCCCGATAACCGTCCGAAGGACTTTTACCAACCTTCTTATTATACAGGAGGATGGGCGGATATCAACGTGCCCGGTAACTGGGAACGACAGGGGTATGGCACAGCTATCTATGTCAACGAGACGTACGAGTTTGATGATAAAATGTTCAACTTCAAGAAGAATCCGCCGCTGGTACCTTATGCAGAGAATGAAGTCGGCTCCTACCGCCGTACTTTCAAAGTGCCTGCCGACTGGCAAGGACGTAGGGTAGTACTTTGTTGTGAAGGAGTTATTTCTTTCTATTATATATGGGTGAATGGAAAATTACTGGGATATAACCAGGGATCAAAGACGGCTGCCGAATGGGATATTACAGATGTCCTGAATGAAGGCGAAAATGTGGTCGCCTTGGAGGTATACCGTTGGAGTTCGGGCGCTTATCTGGAATGTCAGGATATGTGGCGTTTGAGCGGCATCGAACGTGACGTGTATCTTTACAGCACCCCCAAGCAGTACATTGCAGACTATAAACTGAATGCTTCTTTAGAAAAAGAGAAATACAAAGATGGTATTTTCGGACTTGAAGTGGCCGTGGAAGGACCTTCCGCTACTGCTTCTTCCATTGCTTATACACTGAAAGATGCTGAAGGCAAAGCAGTTTTGCAGGATGCCATCCGGATAAAATCCCGTGGATTGAGCAATTTTATCGCATTTGACGAAAAGAAGCTCCCCGGTGTAAAGGCTTGGAGTGCGGAGCATCCTTATCTTTACACATTAGTGCTCGAACTGAAAGATGAACAAGGCAAGGTCACTGAACTGACCGGCTGTGAAGTAGGTTTCCGTACCTCGGAAATCAAAGACGGACGTTTCTGTATCAACGGCGTTCCGGTACTGGTGAAGGGAACCAACCGCCACGAACACTCCCAGCTGGGACGTACCGTGAGCAAGGAACTGATGGAACTGGACATCAAACTGATGAAGCAGCACAATATCAACACCGTACGTAACTCGCATTATCCCACGCATCCTTACTGGTATCAACTTTGCGACCGTTACGGCTTGTACATGATTGATGAGGCAAACATCGAATCTCACGGAATGGGATACGGGCCTGCTTCCCTTGCCAAGGATAGTACCTGGTTGACCGCGCACATGGATCGCACCCAACGTATGTATGAACGTTCCAAGAATCACCCGGCTATCGTTATCTGGTCGTTGGGAAATGAAGCCGGAAACGGAATCAACTTCGAACGTACCTATGACTGGCTGAAATCGGTAGAGAAAACTCGTCCCGTGCAGTATGAACGTGCCGAATTGAACTATAACACAGATATTTACTGTCGTATGTACCGCGGTGTGGATGACATCAAAGCGTATGTAAACCAGAAAGACATCTATCGTCCTTTTATTCTTTGTGAATACCTTCACGCAATGGGTAATAGTTGCGGTGGACTGAAAGAATACTGGGATGTATTTGAAAACAACCCGATGGCACAAGGCGGCTGCGTTTGGGACTGGGTGGATCAGTCATTCCGCGAAATAGACAAGAACGGTAAATGGTACTGGACGTATGGCGGCGATTACGGACCGGAAGGAATTCCAAGTTTCGGCAACTTCTGCTGTAACGGCTTGGTAGGCGCTAATCGTGAACCGCACCCGCATTTGCTCGAAGTAAAGAAAGTATATCAGAACATAAAAGCAACGATGGCAAATCAGAAGAATCTGACTATCCGTGTTAAGAACTGGTACGACTTCTCTAACTTGAACGAGTATATACTGACCTGGAATGTGACAGCAGATAATGGTAAGATCTTGGCGGAAGGTACGAAAACGGTTGATTGTGCGCCGCACGCCACCGTCGATATTACTTTGGGTGCTGTAAAACTTCCGAATACAGTTCGTGAGGCTTATCTGAATATCAGCTGGACCCGTCGTGAAGCTTCTTCAATGATAGATAAGGACTGGGAAGTGGCATACGACCAGTTTGTACTTGCCGGTAATAAGAATTACACAGGCTACCGTCCGCAAAAAGCAGGTGAAACAACTTTCACCGTTGATAAGAAAACAGGTGCGCTTACTTCATTGAACCTGAACGGCAAAGATTTATTGGCTGCTCCGCTGACATTGAGCCTTTTCCGCCCGGCAACGGATAATGACAACCGGGATAAAAACGGCGCACGCCTGTGGCGTGATGCAGGACTGGATGGTCTGACCCAGAAAGTAATATCACTGAAGGAAAGTAAGACTTCGACTACCGCCCGTGTAGAAATTCTAAATGCGAAAAATCAAAAGGTAGGAACAGCCGATTTTGTGTATTCGTTGGATAAAAACGGTGCACTGAAGGTACACACTACTTTCCAGCCCGATACGACCATCGTGAAATCCATGGCCCGTCTGGGCTTGACATTCCGGGTAGCGAACTCTTACGATCAGGTTTCTTACTTGGGACGCGGGGACAATGAAACATACGCTGACCGCAATCAATCCGGCAAAATCGGTGTATATCAGACTACACCGGAACGGATGTTCCATTATTATGTTGCTCCGCAATCTACGGGCAACCGCACCGATGTACGTTGGGCGAAATTGGCAGATACTTCCGGCGAAGGCATCTTTGTTGAGTCGGATCGTGCTTTCCAGTTTAGTATCATTCCTTTCTCGGATGTATTATTAGTGAAAGCCCGCCATATCAACGAACTGGAACGTGATGGATTGCTGACAGTACATCTGGATGCCGAACAGGCAGGTGTGGGAACGGCCACTTGTGGCCCCGGAGTATTACCGCAATACTTGGTTCCATTAAGGAAACAGAGTTTTGAATTTACCCTTTATCCGGTGAAATGGATACTGAATCAATAGGTTTTTAGATAATATATAAAGGTGGGGGTTACACTGATTGGATGGAATATCGTAAGAAAGTATTCCGTGATAATCGTGAAATCTGCACCTTTATTTTATCTTTGTACGATTGCAATAAATAATAGACCATGAATAAACTACTGACCTCTCTTTTATTGTCTGTTGCTCTCATGAGCGGAGTGCAGGCGCAGAAAAAAGAAAACTATTATGTGAAGCATGTTGAATTTCCTCAAGGTGCAACTCTCGAACAGAAAGTCGATATGGCAGCACGGCTGGTGCCCACTCCGCAGCAATATGCCTGGCAACAATTGGAACTGACAGCTTTCCTCCATTTCGGAATCAACACCTTTACCGGGCGTGAATGGGGTGACGGAAAAGAAGATCCCGCACTCTTTAACCCTTCGGAACTGGATGCTGAACAATGGGTGCGTACCCTCAAGGAAGCCGGCTTTAAAATGGTGCTTCTGACTGCCAAACATCACGACGGCTTCTGCCTGTGGCCTACGGCTACTACCAAACATTCCGTAGCCTCTTCTCCCTGGAAAAACGGACAAGGCGATGTAGTGAAAGAACTTCGTGCTGCCTGTGATAAATATGATATGAAGTTTGGAGTATATCTTTCTCCCTGGGACCGGAATGCGGAATGTTACGGGGACTCTCCCCGTTACAATGAATTTTTCATCCGGCAACTGACTGAATTGCTCACCAATTATGGCGAAGTGCATGAAGTCTGGTTCGACGGAGCGAATGGAGAAGGTCCGAACGGAAAGAAACAGGTGTATGACTGGGATGCTTTCTATCAGACCATCCAACGCCTTCAACCCAAAGCTGTGATGGCAATTATGGGGGATGATGTCCGCTGGGTAGGAAACGAAAAAGGATTAGGACGTGAAACAGAATGGAGTGCAACTGTGCTAACTCCCGGCATATATACCCGTTCACAAGAGAATAATAACCGTCTGGGAGTTTTTGGTAAAGCGGAAGATTTGGGAAGCCGTAAGATATTGGAGAAAGCTACGGAATTATTCTGGTATCCTTCGGAAGTGGACGTATCCATTCGTCCGGGATGGTTCTATCATGCGGAAGAAGACAGCAAAGTGAAGTCATTGAAACATTTGGCGGATATCTATTTTCAATCAGTAGGTTATAATTCTGTTTTGTTGCTGAATATTCCTCCGGATCGTAGGGGACTGATTAATGAAGCCGATGTGCGGCGATTGAATGAATTTGCAGCTTATCGTGAGCGGGTATTCGCTTCTAACAAGGTTGTGAATGGTAGAAAATACTGGAATACAACCCCTGGCAGTGAAAAGATTTATTCATTGAAGCCGAATGCAGAGATGAATGTGGTGATGCTTCAGGAAGATATAACGAAAGGGCAGCGGGTAGAAGCCTTTACGGTGGAAGCCCTGACTGATAATGGCTGGAAGGAAGTTGGAAAAGGTACGACGATAGGATATAAGCGTATGTTGCGTTTTCCGGCAGTGAAGGCCAGTAAGCTCCGCGTGAAAATAGACGAATGCCGGTTGACTGCATTTATTAGTCAGGTTGCTGCCTATTATGCGGAACCTTTGCAGGAAGAAACAACGAAAGAAGACTGGAATAATTTGCCGCGTTCCGGATGGAAACAAGTGGTTGCCTCTCCGTTAACGATTGATCTGGGAAAGACAGTAACGTTGAACAGTTTTACGTATGCTCCCGCGAAAGCGGAGGCAAAGCCGACGATGGCATTCCGCTATAAATTCTTGGTAAGTGTGGATGGCAAGAATTGGAAAGAGGTTCCTACCAGTGGGGAGTTCAGCAATATCATGCATAATCCGTTGCCACAGACGGTTGCTTTCAATCAGAAAGTGCAGGCACGTTTCATTAAACTGGAGGCCACTACGCCTGATGCTGCCGTTGCAAAAGTAAATATGGATGAAATAGGAGTGATGGTGGCTCCCTGATAGAGCCCTCATCGGAAGATATGTTTAGAGAATAGCAGTGTAGGCCGGCATCTTGATTTTTAATGAATCAGGTGCCGGTCTCTTTTTTTCTAAACCAAATGAATATTTTACTGTTATTTATTAAAAAAGACAGAAGTTATGTTAGTAGTAGATTTAGGAAAATGGATGAATAAAACCCTCATAAATTGGGGAATAGATCCGGGCGTTGCCGATCGTTTTGATGAGACTATTATGGCTTTACTGATGATAGTGGTTGCCGTCGTTCTGAATTACCTCTGCCAGGCGATTTTGATCGGAGGAATGAAACAGTATACGAGGCGGAAGCCCCATCAGTGGAATACGTTGATGATGAAGCGCAAGGTGTTTCATCATTTGATTCATACCATCCCGGCTTTTCTGGTTTATGCTTTGTTGCCGATGGCTTTTATCCGGGGGAAAGAGTTGTTGTTGATTTCTCAAAAGGCGTGTGTCGTTTATATTATTTTCTCTTTACTATTGGCTATTAATGGGATTCTGTTGATGATAATGGATATCTATGACGGAAAAGAAACGATGAAGGATCGCCCGATGAAAGGGTTTATTCAGGTCTTGCAGGTGCTTCTTTTCTTTGTAGGTGGAATTGTAATCGTTGCCATTATCGTGAATAAATCTCCTGCCACTTTGTTTGCCGGGCTGGGTGCTTCGGCAGCTATTTTGATGTTGGTGTTCAAGGATTCCATATTAGGCTTTGTGGCAGGTATTCAGCTTTCTGCCAATGACATGGTCCGTCCGGGCGACTGGATAACGTTACCTTCCGGCGACGCAAATGGTACGGTGCAGGAGATAACATTGAATACGGTCAAGATTCAGAATTTTGATAATACCATTTCCACTATCCCTCCTTATACATTAGTGAGCAGTACTTTCCAGAATTGGCGGGGAATGACACAGTCGGGAGGACGACGGGTGATGAAGAATATCACTTTGGATTTAACTACACTTCAATTCTGTACGCCGGAAATGCTGGACCGTTACCGGAAAGAAATTCCATTAATGGCGGATTATCAACCGGAAGAAGGAGTGGTTCCTACCAATTCTCAAGTGTACAGGGTGTATATTGAGCGCTATTTGTGCAGTCTGCCTGTGGTCAATCAGGATTTGGATTTGATTATCAGCCAAAAAGAAGCTACCATGTACGGAGTACCTATTCAGGTTTACTTCTTCTCTCGTAATAAGGTTTGGAAAGAATACGAGCGTATCCAGTCCGATATCTTCGATCATTTGCTGGCAATGGTTCCGAAGTTTGATTTAAAAGTTTATCAGTACTCGGATTAGTCAACCATTATCAGGTAAGTATAATTCTCAAGCATTCTCACCATTATGAGAAAAAATTCTCATAGTGGTGAGAACTTTTTCTCATTGCGATGAGAATATTTTCTCACTACGATGAGAATGATCTCTTATCAGAATATACTGTGACGTCGTTTGGTGAGTTCTAATCAATAGGGAATCAGTTCGAAGTCTGCATAAACAGGAAGATGATCGCTGATACCTCCCTGATATTTCATTCCTTTGTAGGTGCGGAAAGGTTCTTTATCCCCATATTTCTCGTCATCTTTCAGTAAAAAGGGGAGAAGACAGACGTTTGCTCTTTCTTCACTGGTGAAAAAATGGCTCGATTGATTTAATAGAGTACCCGATACAATCAGATGGTCAAGCAATCCCCATTCACCGCGATATTTGTAAGAACCGAAGCTTTTTGACTTCGCTTTCCGGGCAAGCAGATGATATAGTTTTAGTGAGGAAGGAACAATTGTTGAAGGGTTGGTGGAGTTGAGTGTTGAGGCTGGCTTTGGGACAGTAATGGGAGGCGCTTCGGCCTCCAGTACTTTCTGGATAGATTGATTCGTCGGGTAATCATTGAAATCCCCCATAATAATAACTTGCGGATGAGAACGAATATTTAGAATGTGATCGACTTCCGTGCGCAGAATTTGAGCTGCGTATAAACGATAGGGTTCCGATTCTTTAGCTCCACCCGAACGGCTTGGGAGATGGCAGACAAATACGTCTAATGTGTCTCCCGTCAGCAGAAGTCCGCTGACGTGCAGCAAATCTCTTGTCGGGCGGTATTGTCTCAACGGAGGAATGGAGATAGAACGGGAAGATAACAGCTTGAATAAATCCCGTTGGTAAAGCAGGGCTACGTCAATCCCTCTCAAATCAGGGGAATCGGTCATTACATAACGATAGTTAAGCTCTTTTAAAGGAGAACGGCGGGTCAGATCACGCAGCACCGTATCATTTTCCACTTCGCATAATCCGACTAGTGCAGGAGGATTCCATTCTCCAATAGCTGTGATTACTCGCGCCACATCAGCCAGCTTTTTCTTATATCTGCTATAATTCCAATGACGCAGCGCATCGGGAAGAAATTCGTGGTCGTTCTTTAAACTGTCATGGTGCGTATCGAACAGGTTTTCTATGTTCCAGCTGACAACACGGAAAGGGATTCTTTCTTCCTGACAGGGAGCTTGTTTGCTATGATAGTCTTGTGCTATGACAGAGCAAGGAACGAAGAAACTTACGACAATTAAAAACATTGTAAAAAAGAGCATGGCAGCAGCGATTCTTTTCCGCTTGTTACCATACTCTTTTTTGTGATATTTTATCTGTCTGTTATTTTTTGGCAGGTACATGTGCCAAGATATCCAACAGATGTTTCCAGAATTTCTCTACGGTAGGAATAAGCATCCGTTCGTCGGGAGAGTGAACACCTGTAAGTGTCGGTCCGAAAGAAACCATATCCAACGTTGGATACTTATCAAGGAACAGGCCGCACTCCAATCCTGCGTGGATTGCTTTTACTTTCGCATCTACGCCGAATAAGCGTTTGTATGATTCAACTGCTACTTCGAGGATGGCCGAATGTGGATTCGGTTTCCATCCCGGATAACCTTCTCCGAAAGTAACATTGGCTCCTGCCAGTTGGAATACGGCGCGAACCGTGTTCGCCATATCGTTGCGTGCGGACAATATAGAACTTCTCTGACTGGTTTCAATGCGGATGATATGGTTGGGCTTCATCTTGACAGATGCCAGATTGGTAGAAGTTTCCACCAGTCCGGGAATATCCTGGCTCATGGCATATACACCGTGAGGAGCTGCATACAGAGCTTTTAATAAACGGGTAGTAGTATCCTGGTCGATAGCCATTTTGCGCGGAGTTTCCGATTCGAGAACCAGCTTTAAGTCGGGCTCTACAACGGACAATTCGTCTTCCATTTCGCTGGTGAAGATATTCAGTTCGGTGCGGACATCATGTTTGGCGTCTTCGGGAACAGCACAGATGGCATAAGCCTCGCGGGGAATAGCGTTGCGCAGGTTACCACCGTTGATTTCACATAGGTACAGATCGTGTCTGGCAGTCATGCGGGAAAGGAAACGGTTCAGTATTTTGTTGGCATTGCCACGTCCCAGGTGAATATCGCCACCGGAGTGACCGCCTTTCAGCCCTTTCACTTCCACCTTGAAGAAGAAATATCCGGCGGGAACTTCCACTTCCTTATAAGTAAATTCTGCAACGGAGTCGATACCTCCGGCACATCCGATAAAGATTTCCCCTTCATCTTCCGAATCGAGGTTCAGAAGGATGTCACCGCTCATAAAACCTTCTTGCAGGGCAAAAGCTCCGGTCAGTCCGGTTTCTTCGTCTACGGTAAACAGGCATTCCAGCGGACCGTGCTCAATGCTGTCGTCAGCCAGGATAGCCAGCTCGGTAGCTACACCGATACCGTTGTCGGCTCCGAGGGTAGTGCCTTTGGCTTTCAGCCATTCACCGTCAATTTCCGTTTCGATGGGATCGGTGAGGAAGTCGTGTTGAACATCGTTATTCTTTTCGCACACCATGTCGATATGCGATTGCAGAACGACGGTTTGAAGATTTTCTTTTCCCGGAGTAGCGGGCTTTTTAATCAATACATTGCCGGCTTCGTCCACCTTGGTTTCCAGATTATGTTTTGCTCCGAATGCCTTCAGGTAGGCAATCATTTTCTCTTCCTTCTTCGAAGGGCGTGGCACTTGGCAGATTTCTTCGAAATACTTGAATACGCCAGCCGGCTTTAAGTCTTTTTTTTCCATGCTGTTTCTATTTTATAATAGGAATAGAAGGGCTGTTTTCGCTTCTTCTATTGCTAAATATGGTTAATTTGATTGACTTATCTGAACTCATATCTCATTAAAGCCTATCTTTGCACTCACAAAATTAATAGAAATGGTTGAGACTATACTGATAACTTTGTTAATAGTTGCTATTTCCCTGGTATTATTAGGGGTGAAAGTATTCTTTACGAAGGGTGGGAAGTTCCCGAATGGTCACGTGAGTGGGAATAAAGCGTTGCGTCAGAAAGGAATCGGATGCGCACAGTCGCAAGATCGCGAAGCACAAAAGAAGCCGCGTTTTTCTATTAACGAGTTGGAAAAAGCCTTGAACGATAGTATGAATTAAATTTATTAAAAACAATACTTATTAATTATGAATAGAATGAACTACCTCATGAACGGTTTGGCTGCTCTTGCGTTTATCGTTTTATTTTCACAATGTGCTGGCAAAACTGACAATCAAACTACCAATGCTCCGGCTCAGGCTAATGCCGAACTGTCAGGAATGAAAATTGCCTATGTTGAAATAGATACGCTGCTTGCCAAATACAATTTCTGTATTGACTTGAATGAGGCGATGGTAAAGAAGAGCGAAAACGTTCGTATGACATTGAATCAGAAGGCTACCTCTTTGAACAAGGAAAAGCAAGATTTTCAGAAGAAAGTTGAAAACAATGCTTTCCTGTCACAAGATAGAGCGCAGCAAGAGTACAACCGTCTGGTGAAGTTGGAACAAGATTTGCAAGAGTTGAGCAACAAACTTCAGAATGGTTTGATGGAAGAGAACAACAAGAATAGCTTGCAGTTCCGCGATTCTATCAACGCTTTCCTGAAAGAATATAATAAGACTCACGGATATAGCCTGATCTTCAGCAACACTGGTTTCGATAACCTGCTTTATGCTGACAGCACTTTCAATATTACAAAAGAAATTGTTGACGGGTTGAATGCAAGATATTCACCTGTGAAGAAATAAATGATATAAAACTGTTCCGTTCTTTATAAAAGGACGGAACATTATCGAATTAAAAAAAGTGATGCCTGTTCAAGACTGAAAAGCTATGAACGGGCTTTTTTTATGACCTTTCTTTTTCTTCTTCCTGTGGAATACGGAAAGCGGTGTAAAGTTCGAGGATGGCAGCAACTGTGAGGCAGGCAATCCATTCATTGCCTCGTGTGGTAAACATAAAGGCTCCGGTCAGGATAAGTGCCAGTGCACCGAATATCTGCTGAACACGCAGGCGTTTCAATGTTTTGCTCTTTCCTTTGACGGGTGTGTTCACTTGTGCCAATGCGATACATCCGGCTCCAACAGTATATATGTAAGGAGCGTATATCCATCCGGTAATAAACACAGCTGCTCCGGTGAGAGCCATTATGGCGCCTACGGTGAAAAGGGCGGGTACTAATTGTTTCATTCTTTAATCTTCAAAAACGTAAATATCTTCGTTGGGTTTCTTCATCAGATACTTTTCACGGGCGATCTGTTCGATGGCGTCCGGATTGGTACTTATTTCGTTGAGACGTTTGGTGTTTTCTTCGTAATCTGCCCGGTACTTTTCTATCTCTTCTTTCAACTGACTGATTTCCCGTTCATATCCGAAACGACGAACCAGGCTGTTCTCGTCCAGAAAGCCAATGATAACAGCAAATGCAACGACTGTAATGAGGTACTTGCGTCTGCATATGAAACTCCAGATACTGATTAGTTTACCCATAATTTCTCCTTTTAATATCTGCAAAGATAAAACTAATAACTTAAAAACTTATCGCTTCGGCTTCAAAACTTCTCTCTTTATCCCTTATTACTTATCACTTTTTTTGTGTACATTTGCAGAATAAGCGAAATTTCAAAAACAGAGAGAATCCCGGATATGGAAAACTATATTGTTTCAGCCCGTAAATACCGTCCGTCCACGTTCGAATCGGTGGTGGGACAGCGGGCGTTGACTACTACGCTGAAAAATGCAATTGCTACCCAAAAACTGGCTCATGCTTATTTGTTTTGCGGACCGCGCGGGGTAGGAAAAACGACTTGCGCGCGTATCTTTGCCAAGACCATTAATTGTATGACGCCTACCGCTGACGGAGAGGCTTGCAATCAGTGTGAGTCATGTGTAGCTTTCAACGAACAGCGGTCATATAATATTCACGAACTCGATGCTGCTTCTAATAACTCGGTGGATGACATTCGCCAGTTGGTGGAGCAAGTGCGTATCCCACCACAGATTGGTAAGTATAAGGTATATATCATCGACGAGGTGCACATGCTCTCGGCATCTGCTTTCAATGCGTTCCTGAAAACGCTGGAAGAACCTCCCCGTCATGCGATTTTTATTCTGGCTACGACGGAGAAGCATAAGATTCTTCCTACCATTCTTTCCCGTTGTCAGATTTATGACTTTAACCGGATAAGCGTGGAAGATACGGTGAATCATCTGTCGTATGTTGCTTCGAAAGAAGGAATCACGGCAGAGCCGGAAGCGCTGAACGTGATAGCCATGAAGGCGGACGGTGGTATGCGTGATGCATTGTCTATCTTCGATCAGGTGGTTAGTTTCACCGGAGGAAATATCACCTATAAGAGTGTGATTGATAATCTGAACGTACTTGATTATGAATATTATTTCCGTCTGACGGATTGCTTCCTCGAAAACAAGGTGAGCGACGCATTGTTGCTTTTCAATGTTATAGTCAAAACCTTAATAGCTGATAGGAGGAATATGGGCAGTAGTTACCTAGGAAAGAACTACCGTCTGAAAACCCTTGAAAGCCTTAAGTTTGAGTTAATAAGGTTATATATCTTATTGAATTCAAGAAAAGAATAGGTATGATATCTTTATAAGATATCGTTTATACCAAAAGGTGAATGGAGAGTAACGAGGAGTTACTTGAAGTTCACTTTTCTTTTTTTTCTATATTGCTAGTAATATTAATAGCAACTGAAGAGTCACAGAAATGACGAAATAGAAAATAAAGTAAATTATGAGAAGATTTGATTTAAATTATCAATATTTTATAATAGTATCTTATATAGCAGTAATAAATGTAACAAGGAAATTAATAATTAAGAGACTTGATAGGTCGCTTAATAGGTATTCAAGTGAAGATGGAGAGTACGAAAGAAATGAATTTAGATCTGCTATGGAGGAAGCTCCTAAGATAATGGAATTTTTAGCTAATCATTTATGGTTAATAATTAATAAAGATAGTTTAAGAAGGTAATGAAGAACGAAACTATAGGATATATCCTATAGTATCTCAGAAAATCTGAGACTGAAGAGTTCAGGAATAAAAAAAAATAAATCCCTAAGGATTACTGCTAATAATCCTTAGGGTAATAGAATTAAATCTATTATGAAAGATTTGATTTGTAAGTTAGTCAACAGGGACACTAACCCTGAGACTTTCGAAGATGTGGTTAAGAGGATGACCCATAAAGAATCCTCAGAGTGTAAATTATCATCATACAGTATCAACACTTCACCACTAGTTATTGATTATGATGTAGGAAGGAGACCTAAACGGGTTTTCTTAACTCAAATTAAAGGCTTTAGAGGGTAGATAACAGCGTTTTGAGCGATTTTATACTACCGCTTCAGAACCCTTTAAAGCCTTAAGAATGTAATAAATAAAGTTAGGTATAATAACTAATTACAGTTATTGAACATACCATAGGCTAAGTTAATGAAGAGATGAATTTGTCTCCTTCACTATCTTAGCCTATTTTATTTTTAAATTTCCGTATGTGGTTAATATCCACCCTGAAGAGTCTTTATGACGAAACGGGAGCAGAGATGCTTAGATTCCCTAGAGTGGAATCATCCAGATCTAATAAGATCAAACTTAATATGGCATAGGTGAGTGTTTAGGCTATAATTAAGATCTATAGGGATATAGAACTCGTCTGGGCGAGTATAAATAAACACATACGTAATTAAATTTACGTATCAAGCCTAGAGCGTTAAGTTTTTAGGACACATTAAATCATAAAGTTATGAAAGAATTGAATAAATTGATTAATGAAATTTCCAGTGAGTTAAGTAAATTAAAACTAAAAGTGGAAAGAATAAAGAACTCAGGATCAAAGAGTTTTACTGAGTTTAATAAAGAATTGGTAACAAAAGAACTAGATAAATTAGATTGCAGAGTGAAGAAAATTCTTATATTATCAAAGGATACATCTTACAAGATGAATAAGATAGAACTTGAAGATGCATTAAGTGATATAAAGAAACTATCTAATTTAGGAATCCTTAATCAGGAAGTTCTATAAAAAAAAACGAAACCCTAGGATATAATTCCTAGGGTATCTCAGAGATTGAGACTGAAGAGTTTAAGAGGTAGACTTATTTGCCTCTATAAATAATAGAAAATAAGTAAATCCTAGATCTACGGCTAATAGATCTAGGATTTTGAGAGAATTAAAATAGTAATTAACTAAATTCATATGTGTACTATTATGTCATATAACGAATTTAAATCATTTGCTGAGTATCTCCTCACTATCGAATTTGACGGAGATTATCTCAGGACACTCAGGAACGAGTGGAGATAGGTGAAGTTAGTTATAAATTACTACTTTGATAAGGTGAAATGATATATCCTTATCTCTCACTAGTAAGGGTATTAAGGTTTCTAAAAAGCGTTTTAGGCTGTTTTAGTACTATTACTAGTGAGAATCAATAAATCGAAATACTTTATTTTGAAGTATATCTTATAGAAAATAAGACTGAAGAGATTATAAATAATTAAATACTAAAATATGGAAGTAATAGTAACAAAACTTGGAGATAATACTGAAATAATTTCAAGATATTTTGAGAATAATAGTATTGAATTATGGTCTAATAATAAGACTATAAATGAATCGATTAAAAGACTACTCAATGGTCATAAAGATGTTATCATACATGATAATAAAGTAGAACTAAAAGGAGATAAAGATTCGACTATGGTATCATTGGCTATAGAATTGAAACTAAAGAGTTTATATTCTAGTAAAATACTGCATGATATTCACGAAAATGATCCTGAGTATTCAGATAAAATGAAATTTATTAACTTTTTATCAAATTTATAAAATCGAAACCCTCTATTTGAGGGTATCTTACAAAGAGTAAGACTGAAGAGATTATAAATAATTAAAAATATTAAAATTATGGTATCATTAGAATTAGGATTAATAACAGGAATAATAGTATCTACTATAATAGTTATTGGAATAAATATGAAAGGAATTAAATCCTTTATTAAATTATTCAAAGGAAATAGTGACGAATTAATCTAGTATCTATGAACCTTCAGGGAGTAGGAGGTTAAACTCCCTTTTCAATAATAAAACTTAGGACACAAAATTTTTAAAATATAATGAATATGGGAAACTTAAAATTTGTAGAAGAACTTTCAGTTAAACTAAGATCAGAGAAATTCTTAGTTATTTTTAAGGTAGAAACTTCTGAAGAGGTAGCTACAGAAATAGTAAACAGAATTAACAAATCGTTAATATCTGAAGCGTATGCAGATAAAGTACTAGATCCTATAGATGAAAGGATCTGGTGGATAAGACAAGAAGCTGAGAATAGGAGAAGATCCTATGAGTTAGCAGAACATATTAATATAATAATAAAATCTTTTAGGTAAATGAAATCAAAATTTAATGAATATTTAGAAGATTTCTTACTTAAATGTAACTTCGATGTATTAAACGGAGAAGGATCGTTAGAAACCTCCTATGGAATGACATATTCCATAGAATCTAGAGATGACACTACAATTGAAGTATTAGGAATTGGATCAAATCCAGTCCTGGTAGAGTCATCAATGAACTTAATAGCAAAACAGATAAAAGATAGTCAACTTTCATTTATAGAAGTTGAAGATATTGATTTGCTTGATGAAGTGGAGGAAGAGTATGGTAAATTAATAACATTACAAAACTCTAATCCTAAAGAAAGACCAGATGTGGTATTATCAGTAATAAAAATAATAAGGAATCTTAAGGTTGAAGACATTAAGAAATATATACTCAATGTATTTGATAATGATCCTTATTTTACTACAGATATGTATACTAGATTACTGGTAGAATTAAAAATCTAGGGAATTTCCCTAGATACCTCAATATAATTGATACCTTTACGTGGTATTGAGGATAAGTAACTAAAATTAGTGAAACTAAACTCAATTATTAAGGATAAATAGCGGTTAGATATTGGTCGAAATTTC
>OGIH01000526.1_pt1 | contig 29240 bp, 22 predicted proteins | sample 1571721 | NCBI WGS metagenome assembly OGIH01 (sample SAMEA2582068, study PRJEB24529) | metagenome | biome: Human gut stool | place: China | collected 2011
ATCGGCGTAGTGGACAGAATCCTGATGAACTTCAACCGCACGGCGGGGCTGTTCCGTTCCATCCTCTACACGAAACTATTTGCCGTCCTCCTGCTTGCCCTGTCCTGTCTGGGGACAAAGGGCGTGAAGGGCGAGAAAATCACGTGGGGGAAAATCTGGGCGGTCCTTGCCGTGGGCTTCGTGCTGTTCTTCCTCAACTGGTGGATACTGGCCCTGCCATTGCCGGTGGAGGCGGTGACGGGACTGTATATCCTGGCCGTTGGTGCGGGCTATGTATTCCTGCTGATGGGCGGTCTGTGGTTGAGCCGCCTGTTGAAGCACAACCTCATGGATGATGTGTTCAACAACGAGAACGAGAGCTTCATGCAGGAAACGCGGCTTATCGAAAGCGAGTATTCGGTCAATCTTCCGACACGGTTTTACTACAAAAAGCGTTGGAACAATGGCTGGATCAATGTCGTGAATCCTTTTAGGGCTTCCATCGTGTTGGGTACTCCGGGCAGCGGTAAATCCTATGCAGTGGTAAATAATTTCATCAAGCAGCAGATAGAAAAGGGCTTCTCGATGTATGTGTACGACTTCAAATTCAGCGACTTGTCCACGATAGCATACAACCATCTGCTGAACCACCCGGAGGGCTACAAGGTGAAACCGAAGTTTTATGTGATAAACTTCGATGACCCGCGACGTTCGCACCGTTGCAATCCCATTCACCCGGACTTCATGGAGGATATTACGGACGCTTATGAGAGTGCGTACACCATTATGCTCAACTTAAATAAAAGTTGGGTGCAAAAGCAGGGCGACTTTTTCGTAGAATCGCCCATCATCCTTTTCGCGGCTATTATCTGGTATCTCAAAATTTTCCAGAACGGCAAGTATTGTACATTCCCCCATGCGATTGAGTTCCTGAACCGCCGCTATGAGGATATTTTCCCGATACTGACCTCTTACCCGGAATTGGAAAACTATCTTTCTCCGTTCATGGACGCATGGCTCGGAGGGGCTGCGGAGCAGTTGATGGGGCAGATAGCAAGCGCGAAAATCCCTTTGTCAAGGATGATTTCCCCGCAGCTCTATTGGGTGATGTCGGACAGCGAGTTCACGCTGGACATCAACAACCCCGAAGAACCGAAAATACTCTGTGTGGGCAACAATCCCGACCGTCAGAATATCTACGGGGCCGCTCTCGGTCTGTATAACTCCCGTATCGTGAAACTCATCAACAAGAAAGGGATGCTGAAGTCGTCGGTCATCATCGACGAGCTGCCCACGATTTATTTCAAGGGGTTGGACAACCTTATCGCCACCGCGCGAAGCAACAAGGTTGCCGTGTGTCTGGGCTTTCAGGATTTTAGCCAGTTGGTGCGCGACTACGGTGATAAAGAAGCGAAGGTCGTGATGAACACCGTCGGCAATATCTTTTCCGGTCAGGTGGTGGGTGAAACCGCCAAGACGCTTTCCGAACGCTTCGGTAAGGTGTTGCAGAAACGGCAGTCCATTTCCATCAACCGGCAGGATGTTTCCACCTCCATCAACACGCAGATGGATTCACTCATCCCGCCGAGCAAGATTTCCGGCTTGACGCAGGGTATGTTTGTCGGTTCGGTGTCCGACAACTTCAACGAGCGTATCGAGCAGAAGATTTTCCATTGCGAGATTGTCGTGGATGCCGAGAAGGTGAGGCGCGAGGAGAAAGCCTACAAGAAAATCCCCGTCATTACCGACTTTACGGACGGGGACGGCAACGACCGCATGAAGGAAACGGTTCAGGCGAATTACAGGCGCATCAAGGAGGAAGTGAAGCAGATTGTTCAAGAGGAACTGGAACGTATCGCAAATGATGAAAACTTGAAACACCTGTTGCAGCAGAAATAACAGATTCCTTTATATGTGAAAAAGGGGATGTGTCAAAACACCCAAAATATGAAAATTACCCCTGTCACAGATATCTGTAGCAAGGGTAATTTTGTTAAAAAGAGAGTTTTGACACCCTCTTTTTATTCTCAGATTTGAGATGCTTGTTGATGGTGGTAATGGCAAGCGTCAGCAAATAATTTTTCAGCTCTGTATCGTCTTTAAGCAGTATGCTGTATTCTTCGGCAAACATTCTCAACAGTCTGGTTCTGAGTTTCGACATTTCTTCACCGAAAGGTATCTGTCGGTTTTCTTGCCAATACTCAATCACTACGGAAGATACCAGCCACTTGAACTCGGATTTCATCTCTTTGCCGAGTTTCTTGAAGCGGATTTGTTCGCTAATTGGCGGCTCGTTGTATGGCATTATGTCTGCCGGGTCATAAACGGATATACTGCCGATACCATAATCCATGATTATCGGTAAATCAGTTTTTACATCATTCTTATGTTTCTTCTTTTTAGCCATACCCGTTATTGTTGCAGGAAACCTTTACCTTTATCAGTAAGATAGTATTTCTGTTGCGGACTCTTGGAGCCTATGGGATAAAGTGAAAGGACCAAACCGGAATTTATTGCCGGATGGATATAGTTCTTTAAGAAATTCCTTTTATCTTTCATTCCCGTTTTCTCCATGATTTCTTTAGCAGAGAGAGTGTTGTTCCCAATAGCAGACAACAGTTTTCCTAACTGTGGGGTTACTGTGGGGTTACTATAGGGTTGCTGTGGGGTTGCTGTGGGGTCTTGTCCTACTGTAGTTCTTGTATAATGAAACACAATCCATACAGCATTGCCGTCGGTATGAAACTCCGGATCCGGAATACCGACACGGCGACATTCGTTTACCATAAGGGCTATGCCACGTCCCCAACTCTCCAATACTGCACTTTTGTACAGCACATTGGCTACTATCAGATTTTGTGGTTCGGAATTGTGGCCACCCAACAGTTTCTCAATGGTAATATCAGGCGGAAATGTTCCGCTGTTTTCAATCTCCACGCGGTCATCATAGATAGCAATCCCGACTGAACTGCCGGGGCGATGGTAAACACGATGTGCAAAAGCATTTATGCAACATTCTCTCAATGCCTTATATGGCACATTCAGTTCCTCTTCTCTGTACAAACCTTCAATTTTACCGGAGAGGGACAAATGCTTGAAGAAAAATGCCATTGCAGCATCCAGCAAGTTGAATATATTGCCTGTCACACGCTGATTATCTAAAAATTCATCTTTTGTCGTTCCTTTGAACCGGGCTAAACGGAGCAGACATTGGGGATAATGGTAGAAGTTCCGTCCGAATAGGACAACGGAAGCATTGTTCAGCTTTCCATCATTCAACAAGTCAAATTTTTCAAGGATGGTTCGGACATCCTCCTGCATAGAACCTTCCGGCAAACGTCCGCCTCTGATTCCTCCACGTACTGCGCCCAAGATTGCCGTTTCGTCAAGGTCGGATATTTTCAAGCCGGGATTTTGCATGGAATCCCAAGCATAGGTTCCGCCTCGCTGCATAACCAACAGGTTGTATATACCCTGCGGCATGGCAGATGTAACGCTCTCTATCCGTTGATAAGCCCTCCCCTTATAGGTGAACGGGCGCATATATCGTTGTTCTTCCGCTGATAAAGCTATAACACTTTTGTTCGTTCCCGGAATGTCTGTATAGGATATATCAATGGTCGCAAACGGCTCGATTCGTCTGATGGTTTCCGCAATATCGCGCTTCGTCTTGTCGCTCACTTCCTGACCGATAATCTTTCCCTTGTCGGTTACACCGAACAGCACCGTGCCGCCCGTACCGTTCAAGAAGGCACAAAGAGTTTCCATTCCACGCTCCAACTGCCCGGTAGTTTCTTTGAACTCAACTGTCCCGCCTTCGGCTCCGGCAATCAGTCCATTCAATATTTCGAGGTTATCTATTTTCATCCGTCATTGATTAATACTTGCAAAGTTAATGATTTTAATCGGCTTTCCGGCAGATAATAGAGTGATTGTAAATGAAGAAGGATAAGAAACCGTATAATCCGGCCGCTTATCCTTTGTTTGGCATTCGTTTATCTCCTCATCCGCTCCAATTCATCGTCATGTCGCATCTTCGCGTTCAGTTTGTCCTGCATCTTTTCAAGGAAGTAGGTGCGACTGTCGCTTTTCCTGCGTTTGATGTCCGTATAGAAGCGGTAGCAGTCTTTGGACTCCACACCGAAAAAGGAATAGAGGACAGGAGCAAGCTCTTTCAGCGAAGCCTTGCCGCCATTGATGCAGCCGGTGGCGTAGAGGGCATAGATTAGTTCTACCAACTCGACGGCATTACCAGTCCATTGCAAGGCTGGGACTGTGGCTTTGGTTTCGGATGTGGATGTTAGTGGTGGCACGGAGGTAATTGCAGAAGCGGATACCATCTTCTGCATCTTTCGGATGAAGGATAACGCCTTGCGGATATACACAGTGACGACATTCTCCTCCGATGCCGACAAGTTCTGCGGATGGTGCTGTAATTCGATTTCGGCAAAAGCCAACGCCACAATAATATGCTTGGCATCATTGCCGCCGTAGCACAGGTTTATTACTTCCTGCACGAATCCGCCGTATGCCGTTTCCGTGCTACCGTTGTCTTTTCCGTTTATCATGGCGAAAAACTGTGTTTCCGCCAGTATGAGATGGTTCATTATCTTTTCTGTTTTGAGGGTTTACACTTGTTTATCAGTGTGCGCACACTGATATATGGTGCAAATCATAGCCCTAAACACGAGAAAAGATTGTGAGAAAATTGTACTACATTGTTTTTCAGAAAGATAAAATTCAAAAATAATTTTATCCTTGATTGCATCCCTTGTGAAATGTGTTCAGATTCTGAACATGTGTTCACTTTCTGAGCACGGAAATCCCGCCAAGATGTTCATAATCTGAACATTTTATGCCCGTGGCTCTTTATGATAGGTAAGCCGGATTACTCCGTCCCTATAAGTTTTGTTCTCCATAAGCCGCCAGTCATTCATAGGTAGTGCTGACTTGAAAAAATGCGCTCCGTTTCCGTCGATGGTTGGAACAACGTATAGTATGATTTCATCTATCACGTTCATCCGTAACAGTCCGTTGGCATATTCGGTATTCCCGGCAGTTACTTCCAACAAATGGCAAATGCTTCCACCTTCCTCCCTCCATTCTTGAAGCACGGATACCGAATAGTCGGATGTCAGCTTATACAGGGCATTGGCACGTATTTCATCCATACCGTAATCTTCGGTTTGAAGCAACCGCTTCCGGGGATGCAGTTTCATCGGACAGCCATCTATTGAGATAACGGCAAGTAATTGTATTTTCGCCATAACGTATTTTCTTTCCTTTTTGGCGAGGCAAAAAAGTAGCGTGCAATTCACACTACTTTCAAGCGATGGCTCTGGTAAAGCCTTTACGGAGAGTACGTGAATGCACGCTATGCGTAAGCATAGCATAAGCATCACGCAATCGTCTCCGTAGTTTCAATTTACCAGATTTTCGCTCGAAACGCCTTGCGGTCTTATGTCTATATCATCGGCGAAAAGTTACCCAATCGCCTGCTATTTTCTGAAATACAATTGCAAAGTTAATTAATTATTGCCATTTACAGCCATACTCCGGTCAGTTTTCTTCATTCAATCCATACTCTACCAATTTATTATACAGCGTTGTCCTGCCGATACCCAGTATCTTTGCAGCCATTTTCTTGTTACCGGCTGCTTGTTTCAAAGCACGCAGGATACGTCCTCTTTCTTCATCCCCGCTCTTCAATGTAAAACAAGCGGAAGTAGCGGACGGTTCATTGTCAAGTTCCAAATCGGCTTCGGTTATCATATCGCCTTCTGATTGCAGGACTGCCGTCTGTATCTTCTGTTTCAACTCGCGCACGTTGCCCGGCCACGCATGGGCGAGCAGGGCATTACGGGCAGATGCGGCAAAACCTTTTACTTCACGTTCCAACTCACGGTTTGCCATTTCACGGAAGAACTCGGCCAATGGCATGATGTCTTCCGGGCAGTCGCGCAAGGGCGGCATGGTTATCACATACTCCTGCAAGCGATAGAGCAAATCCTGCCGGAACCGCTTTTCCGTTACGGCTTTCTGCAAATCCTCGTTGGTTGCAGCCACTATCCTCACGTTGGCTGTTTTGTCCTCCTTTGCTCCGACGGGACGGTAACGGCGTTCCTGTATGGCGCGGAGCAGCATCTGTTGCATCTCCATTGTTAGGTTGCCCACTTCGTCAAGGAACAGCGTGCCGCCATCCGCTTCCAGAAAATACCCCGTCTTGTTTGCTTCGGCACCCGTAAACGCGCCCTTGACGTGTCCGAAGAAGGCGGATTGTATCAATGACGGGGACAAGGCTCCGCAGTCTACTGCCACAAAAGGTTTATCGGCAAGTTTGCTTTGTTGGTGTATATGTTGTGCGATATGTTCCTTGCCCGTACCGTTCTCGCCCAGTATCAGCACGCTCATCCGGGTGGTGGCTACAAGGCGCACACGTTTCTTGATTTTCTGATAGGCTTCGCCCTGCCGGACGAATATCGGAATGTTCCATTGTAGTCGCTTTTCATGTTCTTTTTGCAGGGTGCGGATAAGCGGTATCAGTTTATCCTCCAACAACTGTTTCTGTATGTAATCCTTTGAGCCGAGCTTCATACTTTCCACTGCCGTATGCACCTCCCCGTAATTGGTCATAACGATAAACACCTGTTGTTTGTCGTTGGCACGCATCCACCGTAACAACTCTATGCTTTCACCGTCGGGGAGGCGTAGGTCGGCAACGACAATATCATCCACCTCTGACTTTGCCAATAGTTTCTTGGCAGTGGCAAGATTATATGCAGACATAGTATCGAAGCTGTCTTTCTTCAGCAGGTTGCAGACATAATCGTTATAGACGGGGTTGTCCTCAATCACAAATACTTTCATCCGACGACCTCCTTTCCTTTTGCGCAAGTTCTATGATAACTGTTCCCATACGAAGCATGGCATCCACGCATTTCCGCAATTCCATTTCGGAACATTCAGATTCTTGATGCAGCAGTTCATACTGGTTCCACAAGGGTTTGTCAGCACGGATAACAGCCCATGAACTTCGCTGACGGTGTATCCATTCGTCCAACGCCTTGCGGTCATTCCTCTCCATGATTTCCCGGACAGCCTGCATATCCTTTTCTGTTTCGGTTATCAGATGGTCGAGCATCGCCCGTTTGTCACCATATGCAAGCAGAGAGGACAAGTCGGGAAGTTCATCCTTGTCCGTACTTGTCAAAAGGCATTTGTCTGATACAGCAACCAGTTCGGAAATGGAAAATGGCTTGAACAGGCAGGCGGTAAATCCATTTTCCAACAGCTCCTCTTCGCTGCAACTGCCGGAGGCGGTCGCCACGACAATGGGAATCTCTTTCGAGTTGCTGACACTTGACGAGCGTAACAACTCCAACACCTCATAGCCGTTAATCTCCGGCATCTTCATATCGGTTATCATGAGGTCGTATGTGTGCTGCCGCATGGCTTCCATTGCATCGCCAATAGTGGTGAACGTGTCGCAATGCACACCTATGCCAGCATACATTTCCTTTGTCATGGATAATACCATCGGATTGTCGTCCAATACGATGACAGAGTAAGGTCTTTCTATATGAGCCAGACTTTCTGCGCCTGTCTGTTCTTTAATACCAATATCGGCAGTGTTCATTGGCAACTCCACAGTAAAACGACTGCCTTCTCCTTTTTCGCTTTCCAAGCGTATAGTGCCGCCAAGCATACCGACAATCTGTTTCACAATGCTTAACCCCAATCCGAAACCGTCTTGCGTTGCGGCGTTGGAAAGCCGCTCGAACGCTCCGAACACTCGCTGTTGTTCTTCCGCACTCATGCCGGTTCCGGTGTCCTCTACTACAAGGGTCAGCCTATTGCCGTCATAACTTATGACAAGTGAAACGCTTCCGACATTCGTGAACTTGACGGCATTGCCCAGCAGGTTGTCGCATATCTGTATGATGCGCTCCTTGTCGCCATTCAGGATAATACCCTCCGGGCACTCGATGGTAAGTTTAAGATCTTTTGCTTCTGCTTGTTGCGTAAACTCCGTTTGCAACAGCTCCGCGATGTTTTCCAAACGAAACGGACGGACATTCGCCTGTTCCTTGCCGCTGTCCAAGCGGAAGAAGTCAAGCAGGGAGTTGAGCATGTCGGTCATTCTCTTGGAGGCTTGCAGGATATTGTCCGCATAACCGCTTATCTTTTCTTCTTCGTTGTCCTGCATCAGTTCCGCATATCCATGTATGGCAGTCAGTGGTGTGCGTAGCTCGTGGGTGATGGTGTGCATCGCTTTCTTGCGTGAGGCTATCAACGATTCGTTTTGTTTTACGGACTTTTGCAGTTGCCCGATTAAATCTGTTGTCTTATGTTTGTACTGCTTGATGCGGGTGGCATAGCGGTGAATGATGATGTATGAAATAATAAGCAACAGCAGCATGACACCCGTTATGATACCTACCTGCAAGAACGATCTTTCGCGCATGGCGGATATTTCCGCCTCCCGTTCCTGCAAGTCAGCCTGCACCTTGTGGTCCATCTGCTGGATAAGGGTTTGCAGTTGGCGGTTCAGTTCCGCATTGCGGCTGGCAAGGCTGTCGGCATATTCCGACAGACGATGGCTTTGGGCACGTTGTTGCGCTATCATATCACGGTTCAGTGTGTAGAGCATCGTGGTGGTCGTCGTCGGAGGTGCTTCCTGTTTCTTGCCGAACAACCCGAGAAAACCTTTCCTCCTCTGTTTCTTCGGCTCTTCCTGCCTGCTCGTTTGCACTATCACCGGCACCTGCTTGGCTATCCGGCGGTTGATGTCCGCCTGTTGTTCCAGAGCCTCCATGATGGCGCACAGCCGCTTTTCCTTGTCCTCCAGCAAGTGGCGCACGCTGTCTATGCGCACCGATTCGTAATGGCTCTTGAAGCGGCAAAGCATACTATCCACCGTCATCCGTTGCCGCCGGTATGCCGCCACATCCTTATCGTCCCATTCCAGCACCGACTCGCCCAAAAGAGACAACTCCACCACACCCACATACGCATCGTGTGTTTCCTTGCGGAAGCGGTTGATTTCACGGTTCTCCCGTTCCAGCAACTCCAAGTCGCGCCATTCTCCGAGCCACGTGCAGATGATGCCGCCCACCAGCAGGACTATCAACAGATAGCCTGCGGCAAGCAGCTTGCGGAAATGCTTGGTAGTGGTAACGAATTGTTCGCTCATTTGCTGTTTGTGTAAATACCGTTATTTAAAATACGCATATAGGTCGTGGAACTTCGCAGGTTCATGGATGAGAATGGCGGCCATGCTGCCTATGACCGCCACCAGAATTATATATCCGAATAGAATTCTACTCCTCAATGAAACAACCATTCTTTCCTTATTTACAATTGTTATAATTATTAAGGCATCTGACCACCGGCGATAGGTGGAATTTCTGTTAGCATGGGATTTCCCGGGATTGAGTTAAAAATTCTTTGGCCACGTATGGCTTGACTTGGAGGAGCGTTTTCATTTACATCAAGCCGATAACATCTATCGTTAAATGTTATAATTCCCCAAATACCAATGGTTCCTGGGATTCTCGCCAATCCTTCAGTAGGTTTAAAAAGAACAACATTATCTATTATTCGATTTTGAACCGCCTGATTCCATGATGTTTTAATACTATTGTTAGGCGTTGGAATATGAGCAACATACCTAATGCCATTGTGCCTAAAACTGGCCATATAACACCCCGAAAAACCTGAACTTAAAGTATCTATGCCATTTGAAGCAACGACTGCTATTCTATCCGCAATATATATGACACAGGCATAGTCTAATCTAAGAAAACGATAGTTACGGGTATATCCTTTTATTTGAAATGTCAAATTACTTTGCGTGACAATCGGAGGACTCAAACTTATATTATAAATATTTTGATAATGAAACCGTGCAATATTTGTCATTACTGCTTGACTGTTTGGCAATCTTAATGCTTGAATCAAATTCATATATTTACTTACTGTTACTTTCGTTTGTTATAGGCTCGATACATGATGCCATTATATCCATCAGTTTAGATAGACCTTCGGTCTGCGGCTGCTGACTGGCTGTCACATGTATCTGGTATTTTGCCGTTTGGTTGGTCATGCGGGTGTTCTCGCGGGCGGTCGTGACTTTGCCGCTGATTTCCGCATTTATAAACCAATGTTTTGCAGAAGCTTTTGCCTCTACTTCTGCGTTGGTAGTGCTTTTTACGTTTGATGTATCGGTAACCTCCATCTGGAAATCGACATCCACGCGATCTATGAGCAGGGAAGGAATAGGCACCAATCCTATAAACGGAGCCTTGACACTTTGTGACATTGTTGTCATTTTTCTATCCTGCTGTATCGGTCTTTCGACATCGAATTCCAATATACGCGCTTTATTGCCGCTTTTACTATCAAATGCAATTTGCTGGTAGAAATTCCATGCTGTCGCTGCCAATTCCTGTTGTGCTTCGGCTGCTGCAATAAGTGGAGCTGCAATAAGTTCCCGCATGGGAAGCCCCTTGAATTTGTCAGTCACGTTTGAATCTGCTTTAAGAACTGGAGAAGTTTCTCTGTTTTGAGTCTCTTCCAATGCAGCGGAGATAATTTCTTTCGCCTGTCCGCTTACATTTTCATTCAAGTTTTCCGCATTTTCTTGTTGCCCTTGGTTCTTTATTTCTTCTGCCATAACATTTGAATTTTAAAATTGTTAGATATTTTTTACAAAATCGTCAATAATTCGGGAAATGCTCTCCGGAGTCTCCTGAACCTTAAAATTGACGCAAACCTCCATGACATCATCCGCATCCGGTTTTATGTTGCTCATCTGCATCTGGAGATTGGCTCTTTGTGGGCTGGATAACAATAAGTTGTTTTCTGGAATCTGTGATTCCACGCTTCCGACCTTCGCCTTGAACTTTATCTGCACATTATCCATCGCAAGATAATGATGGGATATCAAAGCTATAAGTGGAATATCAATAGTCTTGTCTCCAACCATGATTTTTTTCGATTGGAACGTATTTGCGTTATTTGCATTTGTTCCTTCAAAAAGTCTGGTCAGATTTTGTATCTGATGATTCTGCAATGTATCTTGTGCACAGTTTACGGCGTATTGCAAACCATTCATAATATCAGAGAATGAATTGGTTTGAACACTGTCCGGCTCATCGTCATTATTTTTCTTGTCTCTGTGAAAAAGTCCCATGTTTTTAATTTAATTACTTGATTTGTTGCCTTTAATGAGCACCAATCTTGACAATGTCCGGCTTACAGTTTCCATATTTACACTGGAGTCTATATTATTATTAACAATGCCTTGATGCCAAAACCTATATGGTGGATTCTCCGTGTGTTCCAGCACGTCCTCCTTTTTTTATTGGGGTTATACTTCGGTTAATGTTCGTTGCGGGCGGAACTTTTCCGCCCGCAACGGTTTACTGCTTCCTCAAGGTAGGCAATGCTCCGTTAAGTTCGTAACGCCACTCTGAGCCTGCGTTCTGCAAGGCGGTGTTCATGGCATCGACGGCTTTCTGCCAGGTAACGACAGAGCCGTCCACCTTCGTGGCTCCGGTGCTTTCCCTATTGTAGCCGATGCCTTGTTCATGATTGTTCTTCCAATAGCCGGCGGTCACGGTGGTGTAGTTATTTCCCAAAAAGCCGCCGATATGTACTTGGCCAGTGCTACTACCCGTACTGGTTACGTTGCCCGTGGCATAGCAGGCAAGGAGGCTGATTCCTGCGTTCATTCCCACCAGACTGCCGCCAGCGATATTCTTTGCGGGGTTTATTTCTATGGTCACGTTGCCCGTGGCATAGCAAGCGGTCAGGGTGGCACTCGAATTCGTCTGACCTGCCACGCCGCCGACATCGACCGTTCCCTTCACTGTGGCAGAGGAACTGCATCCGGTGATGGAACCGCCTATTTGAGCACCCACCACACCGCCGACATACACCGTGCCGCTGACGCTGCCCGACACCGAGCAGTTTTCAATGGTGCCCCAGCTATATCCTACCACGCCGCCAATACTGCCGCCATATATTTGATTGCTTGTTATCTGTACGCCCTCCATCACCACGTTCTTCACCGTACCAGCTCTATTGAGCCAGCCGAACAGACCCGCAAATTCGTCATTTGTCGTAAAGGTCAGCCCCGTAATGGTATGGCCGCCACCGTCGAAGGTGCCTTTGTATGAGTTGTCGTAGTCTGTGCCTATCGGTGTCCAGTCTTTGCCTGTGAGGTCAATGTCAGTGTCGAGGGTAATGTTAATGTTGCTCTTACCTCCGTTCACTAATTCGGCTATATTCATCAGACCATCGGCGGAGGTCACGGTGTAGCTGCCGTCGTCCTCTATGATATAGCCTTTTGCCGCAGCGAGGGAGACGGTGTAGGTATATTCACCGCCCGCCTGCCAGTCGGTAGCATTCTTCATCTTATAAACGAAGGTCTTGCCGTTAGTGAAGGTGCTGGTAATGAAGGCTGTGCCAGCTGCCACACTTTGCGGGGCGACGATGGCGGTGTAGGTGTTGCTGCCCTTGTCATACGGGACGATTATATCCGGGTTGTCGCCTTCGGTGGAGAGCCCCGTCAGCTGCACGGATGCCAGCCCCTCGGTGTAGTCCGTCAGAACGATGGTTACCCGCGCCGTGCGGTGGGTGAAGCGGAGCGTGGGGCTACCATAGGTCACCGTCTGTCCGTCGGCTACGATGAGGTCGCTGCCCTCGAAGTCTTTCCGGGCACTTTGGTTGGCTTTTACCTTTACCGCAGGTGGGGTTGTCTCGCCAGCGGTGTAGGGCCACCACGCCGTGACGGTGATGTCGTTGTGGTTGGTCCAGTAGTACGGGTCGGTGGAGGTCAGCGTGGCGCTGGTGGGGTCGGCGGTGGAGGGCGTCACGTCGTATGCCTTCACCGTGCCGTCCATCAGGACTGCCACGCTCTGCACACCCTCCCAGTCGCCGTCCACGGTGGAACGGGTATTGGCGATGGCTGTCGCAGCGGGGTTCAGCCCCGTGGCGGTAAAGACGATGGGTGTGCCTTCCGCCCCTTCCTGCAGGAAGCCCGCTTCGTCCTGCGTGCAGGCGGCAATGCCGAGCAGCAGGGCTATGGCTGCAGATGTATGGATGATTGTTCGTTTCATGATGCGTGTTGTTTAGGGTTCGTTATTGTTTCTTTTGCAATACGGGCAGACCGTCGGTGCCGAGTCCCCACTGGTAGTCGCCAGCGGTGAGGGCGGTGTTCATGCCGTCGACGGCTGTCTGCCATTTCACTGTCGCGCCGTCCACCTTCGTGGCATCTACCGTTCCTCCAAAATTACGGAATTCTCCTCGCTCGGCATTGCCTCCCCAATAACAGGAAGTTATAGTATTGTAGTTGAAACGCACTATAGCTCCAGATTCATAATCTTTCAATGTGCCGTCAAACCAGCAAGCTGTGATACTGCCATAATTTAAATCGGCTATACCACAAGTTCTACCATATGCAGAAATTTTTCCCGTCACAGAGCAGGCAATGATTTGACCATTATTTTGATCCACTATTCCAGCTGCTGATCCATTATTGCCATATAGATTCACATCTATGAGTTGTAGGTTCTTTATCACACCACGTAAATTTAATAACCCAAAAAGTTCAGTAGTCGCTGCTGAAAAGTTTAATCCCGTAATGCGGTGTCCCTGCCCATTAAAGACGCCGGAGTAACCTGGCCATGTGCCTATCTGTGTCCAATCCTTACCCGTCAGGTCGATGTCGGCGGTGAGGGTGCAATTTATCGATTCGTCCTTTTGTGCGGCTTTGTTCCATGCCAGCAGGCCGTCGGCGTTATAGACCGTGTAGGTATTGGTGTTGCTATCGTAGATGTAGCCCAACTCGGCTGCACCACTCTCGCCGCCGCCGTCAGCCCAATCACCGATGGTGCAACCCTCTAATGTCAAGCCAGTGGCGTTCACCTTAACGGTATATTTATAGCGGCTGCCCGCTTCTAATACGACGTTGTTCTGCGGGCGGAAGTAGAAGGTGCCGCCGCCGAGTTCCACCTTGACGAATGGCTTGCCTGCCGCAACGGTCTGCGGGGCGGTCAGTGCCTCGTAGGTGTTGCCGCTTGCATTGTAAGTCTTGATGGCGGTCGGGTTGCCGTTATCGGCAGACAGGCTTACGAGGCTCACCGTGGCACCGGCGACGCTCGTGAATCCCGTGCCGGGCTTCAGTTCGATTGTCACGCGTGCCGTGCGGTGGGTAAATTCAAGAGTCGGGGTGTTAAATTCCACCTTCCGGTTCTCAGCAGAGATGAAGTCGCTGTTCTGGAAGTCAGCCAATTTGCTTTGGTCTTCTGCCACCTTCACGGCAGGCATCTGTGTGATGTCGGCATTGTTGAAGGGCCACCATGCCGATATGGTAATCGGGTCGCGGCTGGTCCAGTAGTACGGGTCGTTCTCGCGTGAAAGCGTGGCACTCTTGAAATCGGTAGAAGCCGTTACGGTGTATTCCTTTACCGCATCGCCCATCTTGAGTGCCACGGAAGTGACACCCAGCCAGTCGCCGTCCACAGCGGCACGGGTGGAAGGGGCTGCCAGCGGCGTTGCCTCTACGGACAATCCGGTGGCACGGATGATGACGGGGTATTCACCTTCGGGCAGACGGTTATCGCCAGCAAGTTCGTCCTGCGTGCAGGCGGCGAGGGCGAACAGCAGCGCGGTGGCTGCGGGAATAAATAATCTATGTCTCATAATTCTTCATTCTAATCGATTAATTATTAAAATCCTACAGGTCAGCACCCACATCTCCACCGTCTATATCGTTCCACTTTGCAATAGTGGCTTCGCTGACTTCAAGGACTTTATTGCGTACCTTGACGGTATAGGTATAGTTGTTGCCCGCCTGCAGTGCGCCGTCGGGCACGGTGAGTGTGGCATGATATTCCTGACTTTTGTAATTCACAACCAACGGCAGGGATGCAACTGTCTGCGGGAAGAGGATGATCGATGACGTGAGATTGCCGTCTGCCAGATTCATGGTCAGTTCTCCGGTCTGTGCCCCGTTGTCTGCGGTGGCAATACCGTCGGCCGTGTTGAACGTACCAGTGAGTAACAATCCGTCCAGCGTGTAACGTTCAGGCTTGACCACGCTGAAATCCACGCCGTCGCCCGCCTCGAAGGTAAGGGTTATCTGGCTCATGCGGTGGTGGAAGGAGTTGTCTTCACCGCCTTTGGCGGTTTTGTCGGTAAAGCTTACTACCGGGTTGTTTTTGTCTCCCGTGGCTCCTGAAGCAAAGAGGAAGTCGATGGCAGGCTGGTTCTGCTGCGCCGTGGCATCGGTCGTGGCTGTGAGGATGCCTCCCGCCGCGTTGTACGGATAGTAGGCGCGGAAAGTATGGGTCTTTGTATCTTCGATATAGATAACCTTTCCTTCTGCCTCAAATTTCCCGTTTTTCAAGATGAAAGGCACGTTGCCGTACTGGGAATCGTTGCCGATGTCGGTGATGCCGATACGGTCGCCGGCAGTCCAGGTGGTTCCGCTGGCGCGGGTGGCGGGGGCGATGTTGGCGGTAAACTGGGCGGCCACGGGGTCACCGTTCAGGTTCTCGTTGTCGTTGTTGCAGGCTGCCAGTGCGAGGGCGAGCATCGCAAGTGCAAAAAATCTTGTCTTCATTATATCTGTCATTTTATTAGTTACAAATCGGCATTTACATCATCACCTTTCACTTCTTCCCAGCCGTTGATTTCGGCTCCGTCCACTTCCATGCCTTCGGGAGTCTCAACCAGCGTTCCGCCGAGGGTCAGCGATTCGCCCTTTCCGGTGTTGAAATCCTTGAGGGCTTCCGTGAGGTCGCTTTTCAGCGTGGTGGGGGTCGGGTTGCCGTCAGCATAGCGAATTTCACCCATCAGCAGTTGTTCCGTGCCGGTCACACCCAGCAGCCGCACCGTGGCTTTCCACTTGCCGGCATCGTCACCTTCGGTAATCTTGGTGAAGGGCAGCACGACGTTTGAAGCGGCTCCGTAGGTATCGGTAGCGAAGTCGAGTGTTCCGGCTGCACCCGTCAGATGGGCAACAATCTCCGTGATGCGTCCGGCGGCATCACCCGTCGGTTTGATGATGAGCGTCAGTTCGCGTACCTGCTGCTTCATTGCGGCGGTCAGCGGATAGTCCTTGTCTTTCTCGATGGTCACCTGTTCCGTATAGGTGAAGAACCATCCCGGGGCATTGTTCACAAAGGTATCCGTGCCTGCCCGGGTTCCCGTGGCTGCGGCAATGGTGGCTGTGGTGCCGTTCACCGTGATTCCTTCAGCCGGGTTCCACACCGCAAGGGTGTAGCTGCCCGAAGCAAACAGAAGGTCGGGGGTATGGGTGGCGGAAGTCTCCGTACCCGTATAGTCACCCATGGTGACCGTCCATGTGGCAGGTATGTCGATACCCTCACCGCGGGCCGACCAGTCGGCTGTCACCGCAATCTTCCCGCTGTCGGGGTGTGGCGTGTCATAGAGCGTGTCCTTCACGCAGGAAGAGAGCAGCACGGCGGCTGCCATTCCCATCATATTTATATATTGTCTTGCTTTCATATTCTATTCCTCCGTGTTAGAATAACTTCCATACCAATGTCACACCGGCATTGATGGGGCCCCACCAGTCCTTTGTTTCGTTGCCGCGGCGTACACGTACACCGTCGATGACTTCATATTTTTCGAAATCGGCATTCAGGTAGCCCAAACCGAGGTTGAAATCAAGAGTCAGTGCCTTGTTCAGCCGTATCTGATAGCCGGCGGTGATGCCGCCACCCATCAGGTCGCCCTGCTTGCCTGTTTCGGAGAGCTTGTAGTTGAACTGTCCGGCCTTGAACATCGCGCCCAGATACCAGGCTTTCTTCTCACCCATATAGTAACGCACTTCCGGAGCCACTTCCCAGAGTGCATAGCGGCGGTCCTTGTCGCTCCACGTCCAAGAAGTCCATGAGCCGTTTACGGCAATGCCACACGACGGGCAGATGCGCCATTCCACGCCAAGGTCGGGTGTCAGGGTAGCCCAGCGCAACAGGTTGGCACGCAGGGAGAGATGATAATCAGTTGTGATTTTGGTTTCCGACGGCGTGTCGGCAAGTGTATTTTGTTGAGCGGCTTTCTCAGCTTCTGCCTTTTCAGCGGCAAGTCGGGCTTCTTCCGCCTTGCGCTGCTCTTCGGCAAGTCGTTCCTGTTCGGCACGCTTCTCGGCTTCCAGTCGTTCGGCTTCCGTCTTGCGTCGTGCTTCCGCTTCCGCATCCGTTACGGCTGTTTCCTTGACCGGTACCGTTAGGCGCACAGTGACAAAGTCTCCCTCTGTCGCATGGTTGCGGGTGATAAAGTTTTCTTCCTTGATTTCCGCACGGATAATCAGTTCGGATTTCACACGGTTGGCACGGATCTTCGCCGTGGCAAGGTTCTCGGTTTCACTGCCCAGCGAGTTGCAGTAGCCGTCAACCAGCAGCGGCAGCCTGCCGTCAAGAATGTCCGTTCTGTTGCGCTCGATGCATTCCAGCAGGCGGGCAAGTTCCGTGTCATTGCCATTCCAAGGCACGTAGAACATGTCCTTCTGCGGAACGAACCGGAAGGTGTAGGTCGTGTCTGCTTTCTGCTGCGCAATGACAGGAAAAGTTACCGTCATCAGCCACAGAAACAGGGTAAGAAAAGTGATTTTTCTGCTCATATAAACTTGAATTTATTATCTTTGTCTTCTCCAAAGGTAATAAATGCCATTCAGCGCCCAAAATATTACAAAAACTTTTTCTGTTGAAATACAGCGTTTTATAAAAATTGTCGTTTGAGCACTTTTCAAATTGTCGTTTGAGCACTTTTTTGTCGAATTAGCACTTTTTTGTCGCTTGAGCACTTTTTGAAAATGGGCTTCTGAGACCTTTTTCATCGGCTTTTTACCACACAAATTATTCCAGATTTGCTTTTTTCCACTTGCCAGGCGTACATCCTTCCTTCTCTGTAAATGATTTGATAAAGTTACTGCGGGAAAGAAAACCGGAAGACTCAGCCAGCTTCTGTATATTGATTTCCGGATGCTCCTTCAGTATGTTTTTCGCATACTCCAACCGGAGACCGGTTATCCATTCGCGGAATGTCATTTTATACGTAGTCTTGATATAAGCGGAAAGATAGGTACGGTTCGTATGAAGTATTTCGGACAGTTCTTTTATGGTAAGTCCCTGCTGGACATAGCCGTCTGTCTTTATCCAGTTGGCCACTTTCTCTATAATTTCTGTATAGGACACTGGAACTTCTTTCTCAGAAACTATTTCAGGTTCTGTTTCCGTATCTGTCAGAAGTTCTTCTTCAGACTGTATATCTTGCTCAAAAGCATTTTCCACCTGTTCATAGAACAGCAGGTAGTTCTGATAGCTGTAGAAAAGATAGCTGTAGAACGGTATTGACGACAAAATCCAAATAAAAACATATTTGTTAGGCAGGAATGTCAGCAATCCGCATCCGACACCGAAGATAACAGTCCAATAGGTAAAGGTGGACAGCCATTCTATATATGCCCCTATATCATCTGCATGCGTGTCATCGAAAATCCTGACGGCTCTGCGGTATGCGACAATGACCCTGCGGGCCAGCACAAGCCCGTAAATCACCAGCCATGCTGTCAAAGCCAGCAATGCAACATTCTGCACGGCGCCACCCGGCAGCAGCAATAATAACTAAAACTATTCGGCGTAGAGCGTATTTCCAACTTTCAGATACTTGCAGATACTTTTGAAAGAGACGAAACCATCGACATCGCCAATCTGTTCAAAGACTGTTTCGGCATTTGGAATCAGGAGGACATTCCGGTAGAGGATATAGTCCTTTCATACAGTGCTCTCGACGGTCGTTTCCTGAAATCGGTTCCGCTGCATCATTCGCAAACCATCCTTACCGATACGGAAAATGAATTCAGAATAAGCGTCCGGCTTCGAATTACAAACGATTTCGTGATAGAGTTACTCTCCAGAAGCACTTCGTTAACCGTTATAAAACCCGCTTCATTACGCCGCAGAGTCGCGGAAATATATGAAAAAGCATTGCATCGCAATATGGACAAATAATATGCAACAGCCCGAAAAGGGGACACTTAGTTAGTATTATGTTTCGATATTTTTGTTATCTTTATCTTGTACTGCCTGTTGCAGGCAATGCAGACATACATAACACGGGAAAGTGTTTGGCTTTATTCTCAGGTAACGAATCTGACAATTCAAAACAAGTAGAGAATAAGCTGATATCCTTACGTCTCAAACAGGCGTGGGCTGTTGCTTATTTATACTTGTGGGCTTTGTCAGAGCCTGTTACCTTAATTCCACACTTGAACCAATAGCGTGGAAGGAGTTGCTCTTTACAGTTATCGCCGGTTGTCAGCTGCAAACAAGGAGGATGGACGGGGAGTCAGGGCGGGCAACGAGATTGCCAAGCATTTTGCCGGTAACAACGTGGACGTCATCATCTATGCCGTGGAGAAGTCGCTTGACAGCTACAAGTTCAACCTGCTGCACTGCAAGCAGACGTTCATCTCGCAGTTGAAGTCCGGCGCGTTGGGTGCGCGTACCATCGACGAGGGGGCTATGGACGAGAAGTCGGGCATGAACTTCTCGGAGTACATGGCGTTGCTCTCCGGCAACACCGACCTGCTCGACAAGGCGAAATTGGAGAAGAAAATCGCATCGCTCGAAGGGAACCCCGAGTCGTGGGGCAAGCCGCTCGGCGCGCTGCTCGGTGCGCTGAAGATGCAGGTCGAACTGGGCCTGCCCTCGATCGGCGGCAAGGACTCGATGTCGGGCACGTTCCAGCATATCAACGTCCCGCCCATGCTGATGGCCTTCGGCATCACGACGGTGAATGCCGGGACGGTCATTTCGACCGATTTCAAGAAGGCCGGCAACCGTATCTACCTGGTGCGCCATACGCCCAGGGAGAACCATATGCCCGACACGGCGCAGCTGAAGGACAACTTCGGCTTTGTCAGCGAAAATATCGAACGCGGCAATATCCTCGCCGCATGGTCGGTGGGCTTCGGAGGTGTCGCCGAAGGTCTTGCCAAGATGGCTTTCGGCAACCGCATCGGTGCCGAGGTGGAGATGGACGAGGCGGAACTCTTCGGATACGCCTATGGTTCGATCCTTGTCGAGAGCGCCGTCGAACTGACCCATCCTGCGGCCGGGCTGCTGGGTATGACCGCAGCCGATGGGGCGTTGACCGTCAACGGCGTGAAAATGCCGCTCGACGTCCTCTACAAGGCCAATACCGAGAAATTCGCGGCCGTTTACCCCGACAAGGGGGAGAACCATGCCGGGGTGATGACCTCGGAGCCCGCACCCCGGACTTTCGCCTATCGGGGCGAAGCCGTCGAACATCCGCTGGTCTATATCCCCGTGTTCCCGGGCACCAACTGCGACTACGACACGGCCAAGGCATTCCGCAAGGCCGGGGCCGAGGTCGAAATGAGCGTGTTGTGTAACCTCGGGGGCGACGACATCCTGCGTTCGATCCGCGAAATGAAGGAACATATCCGCCGCGCCCATATCTTCGTGCTGAGCGGCGGCTTCTCGTCGGGCGACGAACCCGACGGCAGCGCTAAGTTTATCGTCAACGTACTCAACAATAAGGATATACGCGATGAAATCCATGCGTTGCTCGACCGCGGCGGGCTGATCCTCGGCATCTGCAACGGTTTTCAGGCGCTCGTCAAATCCGGCCTGCTGCCTTACGGCCGCCTGGGCATGGTGACCAAGGATTCGCCGACGCTGTTCCGCAACGACATCAACCGCCATATTTCGCAGATCGTCTCGACGCGCGTCTCGACGCTCAACTCCCCGTGGCTTGCGGGCTTTGGCCTGGGCGACATCCACTCGATCGCTGTCAGCCACGGCGAAGGCAAGTTCGTCGTGAGCGAAGAACTTGCCCGGGAGCTGTTCGCCAACGGGCAGGTGGCCTTCCAGTATGTCGATCCCGAAGGGCGTGCGACGGCCGAGGCGCCGTACAACCCCAACGGTTCGTCGTATGCCATCGAGGGCCTGGTGTCGCGTGACGGCCAGATCCTCGGCAAGATGGGGCATACGGAGCGTTACGAGAAAAACCTTTTCAAAAATATTGCAGGCGAGAAGGAGCAGTCGCTGTTCCGCAATGCCGTCGACTATTTCCGCAAAAATTAGTACAACATAAAACTTAAACTCACAAACACCATGAAACAGCTCGAAATGCTCTACGAAGGCAAGGCAAAACAGGTTTTCCGCACCGACGATCCCGACAAGATCATCATCCACTACAAGGATGCGGCAACGGCTTTCAACAACATCAAGAAAGCCACGATCGAAAACAAGGGCGTGCTGAACAACGCCATCTCGACCCTGATTTTCAAGGAGCTTCAGAAGTCGGGTGTCAAGACCCACTATATCGAGACGATCAACGACCGCGATCAGGTCTGCCGCCGGGTGACGATCATTCCGCTGGAGGTGATCGTGCGCAACGTCATCGCCGGTTCGATGGCCCAGCGCCTCGGCATCGAGGAGGGGACGCAGCCGTCGAACGTCATCTACGACATCTGCTACAAGAAGGACGAGCTGGGCGACCCGCTGATCAACGACCACCACGCCGTGGCATTGGGTGCCGTGACCTACGAGGAACTCGAACTGATCTACGCCATGACCTCGCGTATCAACGAGATCCTGCGCAACCTTTTTGCCAAGATGAACATCAAACTCGTGGACTTCAAGATCGAGTTCGGCCGCACGTCGGACGGGGAGATCGTGCTCGCCGACGAAGTGTCGCCCGATACCTGCCGCCTGTGGGACATGACGACCAACGAGAAACTCGACAAGGACCGTTTCCGCCGCGACCTGGGCAAGGTCCGCGAGGCTTACGAGGAGATTCTGGCGCGCCTGCAAAAAATCGTCGGGTAGTATGATGGAAGTGATCCGCGACCGTGAATTGCACGAGGAGTGCGGGGTGTTCGGCGTCTTCGGGGTGAAGGACGCTGCGTCGCTGACCTATTATGGCCTGCATGCCTTGCAGCACCGCGGACAGGAGGGTGCCGGTATCGTGACCGTCGACCGGGACGCGACGTTCCGCCGCATCAAGGGCGGCGGCCTGGTCACCGAGGTGTTCGACGAGGAAAAGCTCTCGACGCTCAAGGGCGACATGGCCATCGGGCATGTGCGCTATACCACCGCCGGCGGTGGTGGCATCGAGAACGTGCAACCGTTCCTTTTCCGCCACAACACGGGCGATTTCGCGCTGGCGCACAACGGTAATATCGTCAATTCGGCGTTGCTGCGTATTTATCTCGAGAACAAGGGGAGCCTCTTCCAGTCGACCTCGGACAGCGAGATCCTGGCGCACCTGATCAAGAAGGAGACCAAATACCACGACCGTCCGCGCATCTATTCGATCATCGACGCACTGAATATGATCGAGGGGGCTTTTGCATTCCTGATCATGACCGCCAACCGCATCTATGCCTGCCGTGACAAATACGGCCTGCGGCCGCTGTCGATCGGCCGGCTGGGCGACGGTTATGTCGTGTCGAGCGAAACCTGTGCCTTCGACGTGCTGGGTGCGGAGTTCGTCCGCGACGTCGAGCCGGGCGAGATCGTCACGATCGACAGCGAGGGCATCCGGAGCCGCGATTTCTCGCAGTATAAGCGTTGCGAGATGTGCTCGATGGAGTATATCTACTTTGCACGTCCCGACAGCGACATCGAAGGGTGCAACGTCCATGCCTACCGCAAGGAATCGGGGCGCCTGCTCTTCGGCGAGGCGCCTGCCGAGGCGGACATCGTGGTCGGCGTGCCCGATTCGAGCCTCAGCGCCGCGATGGGCTATGCCGAGGCGAGCGGCCTGCCGTATGAAATGGGGCTTATCAAGAACAAGTACATCGGCCGTACGTTCATCCAGCCTTCGCAGGAGCTGCGCGAGAAAGGGGTGCGCATGAAGCTCTCGGCCGTGAGGACGATCGTCAAGGGCAAGCGCGTGGTGCTGGTCGACGATTCGATCGTGCGCGGTACGACCTCGCGCCGCATCGTCACGATGCTCAAGGAGGCGGGGGCCACCGAGGTGCACGTGCGCATTGCCAGTCCCCCGATGACGCACCCCTGCTTCTACGGGGTGGATACCTCGACCCGCGACGAGCTGATCTCGGCGCGCAAGGAGGTGGACGGTGTCCGGGCGGAGATATGCGCCGATTCGCTGGCGTTCCTGTCGCCCGGGGCACTGCTCAGGGCGGGAAACCGCAAGGATTTGTGCATGGCCTGCTTCACGGGGCACTATCCCACGGCGTTGTACCAGTCGGTCGACGAGGTGAACAAAGACGTAAAATGTTAAGGACTGTTAAAGGAAGATTATAATGGCACAGAGTTATGAGAAGGCCGGCGTGAACCTCGAGGCCGGATACGAAGTGGTGCGGCGCATCAAGAAACACGTGGCATCGACCTCGCGCCTGGGCGTGATGGGCAATATCGGTGCATTCGGAGGCATGTTCGACCTCTCGGCGCTGAACGTGAAGGAGCCGGTGCTGGTGAGCGGTACCGACGGCGTGGGCACGAAGCTCAAGCTGGCGTTCGAGATGGACAAGCACGACACGATCGGCGTCGATGCCGTGGCCATGTGCGTCAACGACGTGCTGGCGCAGGGTGCCGAGCCGCTGGTGTTCCTCGACTATGTCGCCGTAGGCCATAACGAACCCCAGAAGATCGAGGCCATCGTGAGCGGTGTTGCCGACGGCTGCCGCCAGGCGGGTTGTGCGCTGGTCGGCGGCGAGACGGCCGAAATGCCGGGCATGTACTCCGAGGGCGAGTACGACATCGCCGGTTTCACGGTCGGCGTGGTCGAGAAATCGAAGCTCATCGACGGATCGAAGGTCAGGGCCGGCGATGTGCTGGTGGGCATCGCCTCGAGCGGCGTGCACTCCAACGGCTTCAGCCTCGTGCGTAAGATTCTTGCGGATAACTGCCTGGAGCTGCACAAGGTCTATCCCGAGTTGTCGAACAAACTGCTGGGCGAAGTGCTGCTCACCCCGACGAAGATCTACGTGAAGCAGGTGCTCGAAGTGATCCGCAGCTGCGACGTACACGGCATCAGCCATATCACGGGCGGAGGGTTCGACGAAAATATCCCCCGCATTCTGCACGAAGGGCAGGGGCTCGAGATCGAGGAGGGCACTTGGGAGATCCTGCCCGTGTTCCGCTTCCTCGAGAAATACGGCAAGGTGGCCCACCGCGAGATGTTCAACATCTTCAACATGGGCATCGGCATGGTCATCGCCCTCGATGCGTCGCAGGCGGGGAAAGCCATCGCCATCCTTGCGGAGCAGGGCGAGAAGGCGGCCGTCATCGGACGCGTCACGGACACCGAGGGTGTCGTAATCCGCTAAGGCCGTGCGACGCCTTGCGGTCTTTGCCAGCGGCAGCGGCACGAACTTCGAGGCCATCGCCACGGCCTGCGAGCGGGGGGAGATCCCGGCCCGGGTGGTGCTGATGGTCTGCGACAAACCCGGCGCCGGGGTTGTGCAGCGGGCTGCGGGGCACGGGGTCGAGGCATTCGTATTCGCCCCGAAAGAGTATGCCTCGAAGGCCGACTACGAGCGCGAGATCGTGCGGCGGCTCGACGAAGCCGGCGTGGAGCTGGTCTGCCTGGCGGGGTACATGCGCATCGTCGGCGATGTGCTGCTGGGGGCTTACGGCGGGCGGATCGTCAACATCCATCCTTCGCTGCTGCCGGCATTCCGCGGGGCGCATGCCATCGAACAGGCGCTGGAATACGGCGTCAAGGTCTTTGGTGTGACGATCCACTATGTCGATGCGACGCTCGACGGCGGGAAGATCATCTCCCAGCGGGCGTTCGGATACGACGGCGACGACATCGCCGAGCTGGAAGCCCGGATCCATGCGGTGGAATATCCGCTTTATATAGAAACGATAAATAAATTATTAAAGGAATAATAACGATATGCGTGCATTAATCAGTGTCAGCGACAAAACGGGTGTCGTTGATTTCGCCAAGGGCCTGCGTGCCCTGGGTTGGGAGGTGATCGCCACGGGCGGCACGATGAAACTGCTGGCCGACAGCGGGGTGGAAGTAATCAACATCAGCGACGTGACGGGCTTTCCCGAGATCTGCGACGGCCGCGTCAAGACCCTGCACCCCAACGTGCACGGCGGCCTGCTGGCGCGACGCGACGATCCCGAACACCTGAAAGCCCTGAAAGATAACAATATCGAATTTATCGACATGGTCTGTGTGAACCTCTACCCGTTCCGCCAGACCATTGCCAAACCCGATGTGAAGATGGAGGACGCCATCGAGAACATCGACATCGGCGGCCCTTCGATGCTACGTTCGGCCGCCAAGAACTGGGCCGACGTCACGGTGGTCTGCGACCCTGCGGACTATGACTTGATTTTGAACGAGATCCGCACTGCCGGCAATACCGAAAAGGCTACGCGCCTGAAACTTTCCGCCAAGGCATACACCCATACGGCCGAGTACGATGCGATGATCGCGGCCTATATGCGTGCACAGGCAGGGCTTAACGAGAAGCTGTTCCTCGAATTCGACCTCGTGCAGTCGCTGCGCTACGGGGAGAACCCCCACCAGTCGGCCAAGTTCTACCGTGAGGAGAAAGAGGTGCCTTATTCGCTGGCTTTTGCCCGCCAGCTCAACGGCAAGGAGTTGTCGTACAACAATATCCAGGATGCCAATGCCGCGCTGTGCATCGTCCGCGAGTTCGATGAGCCGTTCTGCGTGGGACTCAAACATATGAATCCCTGTGGTGCTGCCGTCGGCAAGGATGTCGTGGATGCCTGGACGAAGGCTTACGAGGCCGACAAGGTGTCGATCTTCGGGGGTATCGTCGCCACGAACCGCACCGTAACGCGCGAGGCGGCCGAGTTGATGAAACCGATCTTCCTCGAGATCATCATGGCGCCGAAATTCGACGAAGGGGCGCTCGAAGTGCTCTGCACGAAGAAAAACCTGCGGCTGCTGGAGGTCGATATGCAGCAGGGGGCCGTCGACCCCAAGCAATATGTCAGCGTCAACGGCGGCCTGCTGGTGCAGGATCTCGACGTGGCGACGAAAACCGTCACGGCCGATATGTGCGTGACGAAGGCAAAACCCGCCGCGGCACAGATGGACGACCTGAATTTCGGCTGGCATATCGTCAAGCACGTCAAGTCGAACGCCATCGTCGCCGTCAGGGACGGCCGTACGTTGGGCGTGGGCGCCGGGCAGATGAACCGCATCGGCTCGGCCGAGATCGCACTCCGGCAGGCGCATGCCGCCGGCGTTACCGAAGGACTGGTGCTGGCTTCGGACGGCTTCTTCCCCTTCGACGACTGCGTGACGCTGGCTGCCGAATACGGCGTGACGGCCATCGTGCAGCCGGGTGGTTCGGTACGTGACGAGGACTCGATCCGGAAGGCCGACGAGAAGGGCATCGCCATGGTATTCACGGGCGAGCGCCATTTCAAACATTGATTTTCGATTATCGCGGCACCTTTCGCCTCGCCGTGCCCGCTTCGGGCGGGAAACAGGATGCTGTGCCCCGCCCGAACCGGACTTCGCCAAGGTGAAATCCGCTTCCGTGGCGATCGAAGATCGGACGGTATAAATAAAAACTTTTGCCGCTGCGACAAGCCTCTCCCGAGGGAGGGGCTTGGGGAGAGTGCCGGACTTGTGATCGGCGGCAGGCCGTGCATACATCGTCCGGCGGCATAACGGCGGTGGAAACTGTTAATTCGTATTCGTATGAAAGTTTTGGTTATTGGCGGCGGTGGCCGTGAACATGCAATTGTGGATGCGCTGTCGCGCTCGCCCCAGGTGGAGAAGATATTTTGCGCCCCCGGCAATGCGGGTATTGCGGCGCAGGCCGAGTGCGTGGCTATCCGCGAGACGGAGGTGGAGCGGCTGCGCGATTTTGCGGCGCAGAACGGCATCGGTCTTACGGTCGTCGGCCCCGAGGTGGCGTTGGCGGCGGGTGTGGTCGATGCGTTCAAGGCCGCCGGGCTGCGGGCTTTCGGCCCTACGAAGGCTGCCGCGCGTATCGAGTCGAGCAAGGAGTTCGCCAAAGACCTGATGGCCAAATACGCCATTCCGACGGCCGGTTACCGGGCCTTCACCGATTATGCCGCGGCGATGGACTACGTCGCTTCGCGTCCGCTGCCTGCCGTGCTGAAATACGACGGGCTGGCCGCGGGCAAGGGCGTGGTGATCGCCGAGACGATGGAGGAGGCCGACGCCGCCCTGAAGGACATGTTGCTCGACGACAAATTCGGCGCGGGCAAGGTCGTCGTCGAGGATTTCCTCACGGGGCCTGAATTTTCGTTCATGTGCTTCGTCTCCGGGCATAAGGTATGGCCGATGGTGCTGGCGCAGGATCACAAGCGGGCATTCGACGGCGACAAGGGGCCCAATACGGGCGGTATGGGCGCATATTCGCCCCTGCCGTTCATCACGGCCGAGGATGAACGCTATGCGCTCGAGAAGGTGTTGCAACCGACCGCCGACGCGATGGTCGCCGAGGGCTGCCCGTTCGAAGGCGTGCTTTACGGCGGCCTGATGAAGACCCCGCAGGGGATCAAGGTCATCGAATTCAACGCCCGTTTCGGCGACCCCGAAACCGAGGTCGTGCTGCCGCGCCTGAAAAGCGACATCGTGGATATCTTCTGCGCTGTGGCCGACGGCGGCGATACGCAGCTCGTATGGCACGATTTCGCCACGCTCGGCATCGTGCTCGCCTCGAAAGGCTATCCCGGAGCCTATGAAAAGGGCTGCGAGATCAAGGGGCTCGACCGGGTGGAAGGCGCCCTTTACCACATGGGGACTAAGGCCGACGGCAGCCGCATCCTCACCTCGGGCGGCCGCGTGTTGTTCGTCGTGGGCAAAGGGGCCACGCTGGCCGAGGCACGCGCCAATGCGCTGCGGGATGTCGCACGCATCGGATGCGACAACCTCTTCCACCGCACCGACATCGGACATTGGGCATTTGAAAATTAGTTATATATAAGGTATGGTTATCAGCGGAAAAGAACTCTCAGCAAAACTCAAGGCCGAAATGGCCGCCGAAGTGGCTACTTTCGGCGCGAAATACGGACGCGTGCCGCATCTGGTCGTAATCCTCGTGGGCGAAGACCCGGGCAGCGTCTCCTATGTGACGGGCAAGGCCAAGGCCTCGGCCGAGGTCGGCATCCGCAATACGACGATCCGCAAGCCGGAGTCGGTCTGCGAGGCCGAGTTGCTCGGCATCATCGCCGACCTGAATGCCGACGAAGGCGTCGACGGAATCCTGGTGCAGTTGCCCCTGCCCAAGCATATCGACGAGGACAAGGTGATCGCCGCGATCGACAAGGGGAAGGATGTCGACGGCTTCCATCCCCTCAATGTGGCGGCTTTGTGGCAGAAACAGCCCTGTACGCTGCCCTGTACGCCGAAAGGTATCCTCAAGATGCTGCGGGCTGCGGGCGTGGAGATCGCCGGCAAGGAGGCCGTGGTGATCGGCCGCAGCAATATCGTCGGGCTTCCCGTCTCGAAATTGCTGTTGGATGCCAATGCCACCGTGACCATGGCGCACAGCCGTACGCGTAACCTGGGCGAGGTGACGCGCCGCGCCGACATCCTGGTCGTGGCGATCGGCCGCCCGAAGTTCGTAACGGCGGATATGGTGCGTGACGGTGCCGTGGTGATCGACGTGGGGGTCAACCGCGATCCCGAAACCGGCAAGCTGTGCGGTGACGTCGATTTCGCTGCTATCGAGCCCAAGGCGTCGATCATCACCCCTGTTCCCGGCGGCGTGGGGCCGATGACGATCTGCTGCCTGATGGAGAATACGATCGAGTGCTTCCTGCGGCGTATCGCACGGAAATAGCCCCGAATCGCCTGACCCGGGCGTTGTTCGCCTCCGGGCTCTCCCCCGCAAAACCCGAAGTGAAAACTTCGGGTTTTTTAGTGCCTTGCCTTTTTCCGGCCTTTGCCGTTGGGGGGGGGCGGTTTTTCTGCGGCCTGCTTCGAGCAATGCATGTCCGGTATTTTGCCGGGTTCAGGCGCCTTTCCCGTCGATTTTTAGGAAGCTGTAATCATATCCGCCCACGAGCTATATTAAGTAGCTCGATATGGTATACAAAAATGCTTTTTATGTATGCTTCTGCGGTTCATATGGTACAATGTGATGGTTTTTATTTAACTTTGAATGTCATTAAAGAGCGAAATTGTGTGTTGCGAAGTAAACATAGCCATATGTTGTTGCCATAAGACCGAGATCCTTCTTGCGGATTCTC
>OGIH01000566.1_pt1 | contig 27800 bp, 20 predicted proteins | sample 1571721 | NCBI WGS metagenome assembly OGIH01 (sample SAMEA2582068, study PRJEB24529) | metagenome | biome: Human gut stool | place: China | collected 2011
ACTTCGATGCAAGGACGAAGATACACCTTCAAAACTATCTTGAGGGCAGAACCGATGAAAACCCGGCTTTGTTTGTTTCACTGAAAGCGCCCTTTGACCGATTGATGATTGGCGGAGTGGAGACACGCCTTCGGGAGCTGGGAAAGCGTCTGAATATCCCGAAGGTTCACCCTCACAAGTTCAGGCGTACACTGGCTACAACTGCCATAGACAAAGGAATGCCCATAGAGCAAGTCCAGCAGCTCTTAGGGCATCAGAAAATCGACACCACCATGCACTATGCAATGGTGAAACAACAGAATGTGAAGCTGGCACATAGAAAATACATTGGATAGGATGGGATGAAAATGAGGATGACGCAACTTAAAACCATCGCAGACATACAGACTGGTCCGTTCGGAAGCCAACTCCACAAAGAAGACTACGTTGAAACCGGAACCCCTATTGTCACTGTTGAACATCTTGGGAACCGAGTATTCACCGAGCAAAATCTCCCCAGAGTTTCCGACAGCGATAAAGCGCGGTTGATTAAGTATACTCTTTCAACTGGCGATATTGTATTCAGCCGAGTTGGGTCTGTTGACCGCTGTTCCTATGTTGATAAATCACACGACGGATGGATGTTCTCGGGACGTTGCTTACGAGTCCGCCCAACTGAACTGGTTGATTCTCTGTACCTATATTATTATTTCTGTTTAGAAGAAACCAAGCAGTTTGTTCGGAATATTGCAGTAGGCGCGACCATGCCTTCTATCAATACGAAACTTCTTGGAGAGGTCGAAATCGCCTTACCGGATCTGAACAACCAGAAACGGATAGCCGCTGTTCTCTCATCACTGGATGATAAAATTGAGAACAACCAAAAGCTAAACGATAATTTACAGCAGCAAGCGTTCTCAGTATTTGATAATCTCATAGCTAATGCCGAAAACAACGATTACACTGTGTCCGACTATGCTTTTCTTAACCCCAAGCGGACATTGGCAAAAAACCAAGTGGCGAGAAGCATAGATATGAGCCAGCTATCGACAAGCGGGGCTTTTCCGTCCGGCTGGGAAATGAAGCCGTTTAACGGGGGAATGCGGTTTACAAACGGAGATACGCTTTTAGCTCGCATTACTCCCTGTCTCGAAAACGGCAAAACTGCTTTCATTGACTTTCTTGATGATGGTGAAGTTGCTTTTGGCTCGACGGAGTATATTGTCCTCGCACCAAAAAATGACACACCACCCGAAATGCTATATTGTTTGGCTCGCTATCCAGCATTCGTCGATTATGCAGTCAAAAACATGAACGGAAGTAGCGGGAGACAACGTGTTTCTGCCGAAACAGTAGGGCAATACCGACTTCCCTTGTTTGACAAGCACAGTCTGGTGCTATTTAAGGAGGTTGTCTCACCAATGTTTTTGAAGATGCGCTACAATTCCCTTGAAAATATGAGACTGGCTGAACTGCGAGATGCGTTATTGCCTAAACTCATGTCCGGCGAGATCGATGTCTCTGCCGTCCAGCTCTAAGCTGCTAAATTATCGTTTACCTGATATGGAGGATATACCATGTTTGATAAAGTTCAGGAGAGCTTGAAAAGAAGCAAAGACGAGCGCCAGAAAAAGCGGCTTGAAAAGGAACGGCTTCGTCTTGAGAAAGCCGCAGCAGAAGCAGCTCGTGAGGAAGAGCGGCTTCAACAGGAGGCTCAAAAGATACAGACTGAAAAAGAACGCCTTCTCTCCCTTGATGACAAGGGGCTGATGGTTGAGCTAATTTTGGCAATGCGTGGCTTATACGCGCAGATCGAGGATATTCAATTTCAGCAGATAACATTAACTTCGAGAATCGAAGATATTGAGTCGGACATCTCTTCCATACGCAGTGATATTTCAGATTTGGAAAGCAGACTGGGCTCGTCCGATCAGTAAGACTCAATGAAGGAGGCGCAGACGTGATTATTTCACCACAATCTCTTGATACAAACCTAAGTCAGCTTTTAGCGGAAGTTAAGTCCGGCTCAATGCAGTTGCCGGAGTTTCAGCGCGACTGGACTTGGGATGATAGCCGAATTAGAGGCATTATCGCCAGCTTATCACAGGGTTATCCTATGGGTGCCATCATGCGGCTGCAATACGGCAATCCGGACATCCAATTCAAATACCGTACAATTACGGGCGTAAAAGGCGTTTCTGTGAAGCCGGAGCATTTGATTCTCGATGGTCAGCAGCGGCTTACTTCAATTTATCAGGCAACATCCTCTAAAGAGCCGGTCTCGACCAAAACAGAAAAAGGCAAGGCTATTAAGCGTTATTACTATCTCTCAATGGAGAAGTGCCTCGACGATGATGAGGATCGTTTTGATGCTGTCCTCTCCATCCCCGAAGACCGTAAGATTAAAGAGAACTTTGACCGGGATGTGAAGCTCGATCTCTCCACCAGAGAATATGAATACGAGAACAAGCTGTTTCCGGTCAATATCGTATTCGACAGCAACGCAGTTATGGACTGGTTCATGGGCTACATGACGCACTACGGAATGAAGCCGGAAGCAATGGACGAGTTCAAGCGTTTCCAAGCGGATGTGCTGAATACAATTTCCGGGTATAAGCTGCCTGTGATTACACTGGACAAGTCCACGCCGCGAGAGGCAGTGTGCAAGGTGTTTGAGAACGTCAATACTGGCGGTGTTCCTCTCACGGTGTTTGAGCTTGTTACCGCAACTTATGCCACAAGAGACTTTGACCTGAGAAAAGACTGGGTGCAGTGTCGAAATACAATTTGCGGTTTCGGTGACACGCTGAGAACAGACCTGTTCGATGGGATTGATGAGACTACCTTCCTGACAACGGTTTGTCTCTATACAAGCTATTTGAACAAGCAGTCTGGAAAGACAAACACAATCTCCTGCAAAAAGAAAGATGTTCTGGGACTTCCTTATGAATCGTACATAGCGAACCGGGATGCAGTGCTGTCTGGGTTCAAAATCGCAAAGGAGTTTCTTCTTCGTGATCAGTGCGTTTTCCGTCAAAGAGATTTGCCCTATACAACGCAGTTGATTCCACTTGCGGCAATCTGCGCTGTTCTCGGAAAATCCAAATGCAATGAGCCAAACACAATCAAAACTCTTTCTCGGTGGTATTGGTGCGGGATTTTGGGTGAGATGTATGGCGGTGCGAACGAAACCCGCTATGCCTATGACATTGAGGACATGGTTGAAGAGGTCAATGGACGTCCGAATGCAATGCACACGATTAACAGCGCAGTCTTTTCTTCTACGCGGCTGCTAACCCTTCAAACTCGCTTGAGCGCGGCATATAAAGGTATAATGGCTCTTCTTTACAAGGAGAAGTGTCGTGACTTTATGAACAACACGACGATTGACATTGTAAACAGTATGCTTGAGTCTCCGGATATTCACCATATATTCCCCGAAGCATATTGCGAGAAAATGGGCATCAAGCGCGAACGGTATAATTCCATCATTAACAAGACCCCGATTCTTCCAGCCACCAACCGCTCGATTGGCGGAAATGCGCCGAGTGAGTATCTGGGGGCAATTCTAAAGAAGGTTGATGGACTGACCGAGAATGAGTTGCAAGCACGGGTGGAATCGCACTTTATCAACTATGCAGAATTGAAGGCAGATGACTTCAATGGCTATTTCATCGACAGAGCAAAAAGCCTTCTAAACCTAATTGAAAAAGCGATGAATAAGCCCGTCACTGACAGAGATGCAGAAAACACGCTGGATCAGTTCGGGGCGAGTCTGGCGTAAAAGGGAGTGACAAACTATGGCAGGATATTTTACAGAATCAAATTACGAGAACGCTGTCTTGCAGCTTCTCAATGAAGAACTGGGCTATAACTATATCTATGGACCGGACGTGGAGCGCGATTATCACTCGCCGCTTTATGAGGATGTTCTGCTACCTTCCTTGCAGCGGATCAACAAGAGCCTGCCTATGGACGCTCTGACGGAGGCAATCTATAAGCTCAAGAACTTTGAAACCGGAACGCTTTTGCAGAAGAACATGGTCTTTATGGACTACCTCCAAAACGGAGTCCCGGTAAAATACTATGACAAGGGTGAAGAACGCTCTACCCTTGTTTACCTTGTAGACTTCAAAAATCCTGCCAGTAACGAGTTCACAGTTGCGAATCAATGGACTTTCATTGAGAACTCCGAAAAAAGACCAGATGTGATTCTCTTTGTCAATGGTCTCCCACTCGTCATTGTGGAGTTGAAGTCTCCGTCCCGCGAAGAAACCGATGCTTCCGCAGCATACCGCCAGCTCCGGAACTATATGTATGAGATCCCCTCTATGTTCATTTATAATGCGGTTTGTGTCATGAGCGACTTGACCACTTCAAAGGCTGGTACAATCACGTCCGGCGAAGACCGCTTTATGGAGTGGAAAACAACAGACGGCAGCTATGAGAATACGCAACACGCATCATTTGACACATTCTTTGTAGGACTGTTTGAGAAGACCCGCTTCCTTGACATCGTGAAAAACTTCATCTGCTTTAATGTGGATGGACAGAATACTTTCAAGATACTCGCCGGGTATCATCAGTATTTTGCAGTCAAAAAGGCGATTGAGTCTACAAAACACGCAACCGTGACGGACGGTAAGGGTGGCGTCTTCTGGCATACACAGGGCAGCGGAAAATCGTTGTCTATGGTCTTCTATGCTCATTATCTGCAAGAAGCGTTAGAAAGCCCCACTATCGTTGTCATTACCGACCGTAACGATCTGGACGACCAGCTTTACGGACAATTCGCCCGCTGCAAGGACTTCCTCCGGCAAACGCCGCAGCACGCTGAGAGCCGCAAGAATCTGAAAGAACTGCTTGCAAACAGACAGGCAAACGGCATAATCTTCACGACCATGCAGAAGTTTGAAGAAAGCAACGAAGCCCTTTCGGAGCGTCGGAACATTATCGTGATGGCTGATGAAGCGCATCGTGGGCAATATGGTCTCAATGAGAAGGTTGTGGTCAAGCAGAAGGACAACGGCGAAGTCGAGGCGAAAACCGTTATCGGCACTGCCCGCATTATAAGAGACACGCTTCCTAATGCGACCTACATTGGATTCACCGGAACACCGATCTCCACAAAAGACCGCAGTACACGAGAGGTCTTCGGTGATTACATCGACATCTATGATATGACACAGGCAGTTGAAGATGGCGCGACCAGACCCGTCTACTACGAGAGCCGTGTGATTCACCTGAAACTCGACGAGAACACCCTCCATCTGATCGATAATGAGTATGACATTATGGCTGACAACGCCGATCCGTATGTCATTGAAAAGAGCAAAAAGGAACTTGGTCAGATGGAAGCAATCCTCGGTGCCGACCAGACGATCAATTCCTTGGTAAATGACATTCTTGATCATTACGAGAATTACCGTGAGAATATCCTAACCGGCAAGGCGATGATCGTTGCTTATTCGCGTCCCATAGCAATGAAGATTTATAAGCGCATTCTTGAGCTACGCCCAGCGTGGACGGAAAAGATTGCAGTGGTCATGACGCAAGGCAATAACGATCCCGAAGAATGGCGTGAGATTATCGGCAACAAAGCTCATAAGGACGATATGGCGCGGAAATTCAAAGACAACAACTCTCCGCTGAAAATCGCCATCGTCGTGGATATGTGGCTGACCGGCTTTGATGTTCCCTCCCTTGCTACGATGTATGTCTATAAGCCGATGGCTGGACACAACCTGATGCAAGCTATCGCCCGCGTCAATCGTGTCTTCAAAGATAAAGAAGGCGGTTTGGTTGTCGATTACGTCGGTATTGCGGCTGCACTGAAACAGGCAATGAACGACTATACTGCCAGAGACAAGAAGAACTATGGTGATACAGATGTAAGCAAGGCTGCATATCCGAAGTTCCTTGAAAAGCTCTCTATTTGCAGAGATTTGTTCCACGGATTCAGTTATGAGAAATTCATGACCGGAAGCGACCTCGACAGGGCGAAGCTCATCAGCGGCGGAGTGAACTTCATACTCGGCAAGAGTGTTGCAGAGTACGAGCTTCCCGACCATGAGAAGACACAGAATGTGTTTATCAAAGAAGCCCTGCTTCTCAAGCAGGCACTTTCGCTGTGCAGCAGCTTGGTAGACGAGCAAACTCGCATGGAGGCAGCTTTCTTCGAGTCCGTAAGAACAATGACCGTGCGCTTGGTTTCAGGCGGTACCGGAAAGAAGTTTACGCTTCCGGAAGTAAATGAGCGCATTAACGAGCTTTTGAAGCACAGCATCAAGAGCGAAGGTGTTATTAACCTCTTCTCCGATGTCCAGACTGAGTTTTCGTTGTTCGATCCGAAGTTTCTTGAAGAAGTGGCAAACATGAAGGAGAAGAATCTTGCAGTCGAACTCCTGAAAAAACTGATTTCCGAACAGGTCTCTGTTTACCGTCGAACAAATATTGTCAAGTCTGAAAAGTTCTCCGAAATCATTCAGAGCGCAATGAACCGCTATTTGAACGGAATGCTGACCAACGAGGAAGTCATTCAAGAATTACTCAAGCTGGCGAAAGACATTGCCGCTGCTGCCGCCGAGGGTGAAAAACTCGGATTGACAGCGGACGAGCTTGCTTTCTATGATGCCCTCACAAAGCCGCAAGCAATCAAGGACTTTTACGAGCATGACGAGCTTATTGCTATCACGAAAGAACTGACAGATTTGCTTCGCAAAAACCAGACAATAGACTGGCAAAAGAAAGAGAGCGCAAGAGCTGGAATGCGCCGCCTGGTCAAAAGGTTGCTGAAAAAACACAAATATCCGCCAGAGGGTATGGATGATGCTGTCCAGACTGTCATGAGCCAGTGTGAGATGTGGACGGACAATGTAATGACCGCTTAACTCCCCTACGAGAAAGGAGTAGATCATGGGCAATTCAGTCATGTTGAATGGAATCGAATATGCCGGAGAACAGATTGCCTACAAAGACAGCACCTATGAGCTTGTGTCAAAGGTCGCTTACCTGATCGGCGTCCCGCTTCGTATTTTCCAAAATGAACACGAGCCGCCGAAGATAGAGATATACAACCGGCTTGAACAGGATAAAAATGCCCGTATCATTCGTAATCTATGTATCATCCGCACCGCCATTGAGCGCAACTACCGGAAAATAAATGACATCATGCGAATGGAGTATCGAGGGCTGCTTTCAATGCCAGAGATCATCCCGGCTTCCAGTATGCAGCAGCTTTCAAATGACGGAATCAGCTTTATAAAAAAGTCGAGTACAAAGCTCTGCCACCACATTATCGAGATCAACCGGCTGATTTCAGACCGCATTAACAACTGCAAAAGCCTCTTTCCAATCTGGATTAACTGGGCGTACATAAAAGAGCTGTTCATCATGCCAAACGGTTTGACAGAGGACGGAACGAAAGATGCTGCCGATATTTATTACGCAAGTCTCTCCTACTACCCCTATCAAATGTGTATCAACTGGGTACCGATGGACGAGGGTAATGTCCTCTATAATGATAAGAAGTTTGCTACCCTGCTTTATCAATGGCATTGCGACGCCTTCACGGAATACAGTAAAGTCTCTGATGCAGGGGCTTTTGTAAAAAACAATATCTACGACTTCATAGATGACAGCGAGAAAACCGTATTGGTGGTGGACTGCGAAAACTCCGACCCGTACAAACTGTGTGCCACGCTCAAAAATCTTGATTATGAGGTCATGCAGAAGATTACGGCGATCATTCTCTTTGATGACGTACATACCGCTACGGCATGGCGGATTCTTGAAAACTACACCCGCATCCCCGTTGAACATATCATGATTGAGCGGATCAAGCAGAACAAATCACTGGTAGACATCAAGCTCACCGCAAGAGCCTGTCAGGAACACTACCAGAAGCAAGTGGATTCCTTCGTCATCGTCTCAAGCGATTCCGACTACTGGGGGCTGATCTCTTCCTTACCGGACGCCAGATTCCTTGTCATGATTGAGCGGGAAAAATGCGGACCGGATATGAAGGCAGCACTTGCAGAATCTGGGATATTCTACTGCTATCTGGATGACTTCTACTCCGGCAACAGCGAGGACATCAAGAAAAACGCACTGTTCAAGGAGATGTACCGCTGGATTGACAACTCCGTTCACCTGAACGTCAACGATATGTTTGATGCAGCTCTGCGAAACACGAGGATCGAAATGTCTCCCGCAGAGCGGCGGCAGTTCTATGAGAAGCACATCAGGCACATGACGCTGACCATCGACGAGAACGGAAACGTCAGCATTGAATTGAAACGCGGATAGCCTTGGTTTCTATTCCGGGAGGAATGTGGATGGACAACAGATTCTATTTTGGATTCAATACATCGGAGGAACGGAAAAAGCGCAGAAAAGCAGAGCTGTACTCCATGAGTGAGCAAGTCAGCACCTTCTTTTGGGATGAAGCCCCGCAGCATGGATTGGAAATGCGTGAAGGGCAGCAGGATATGTCTTTTGAGATTGTGGACGCCCTCATAAACGATCAGCATTTTGCGATTGAAGCTGGCGTGGGCATTGGCAAGTCCTTTGGCTATCTTGTGCCGGTGCTGCTGTACAGCAAACGCATGAACAAGCCGGTCATCATCGCAACCTCGACCATTGCGCTTCAAGAACAGCTCTGGCGCGATGTCCACGCGGTAATGCCCCTTCTTGGGCTGAACAGAGATGTCATCCTCGCAAAAGGACAGACCCATTATCTCTGCAACAAACGCGCAGACGAGTATATGTGTGACCCGAAAGCAGACCCACCGGACGCGCTCAAAGAAGGAATCCAGCAGGGGTATGAGGAACGCAAGGATTTCCCGGAGGTTTTGCCGCAAGGCGTCTGGGACAAGGTAAACGTGCAGCGGTTCAGCATGAAGAATTGCGGCTCCTGCGAAAAGAAATGCAAGTATTACAAGGTCCGTGCATCGTTAAAATACACGGACGGTGTTGTTCTGTGCAATCAGGACTTTCTTACCCAGCATCTCATGAAACTACGACGCGGGCAGGACGGACTGATTAACGCCGCCGCTGATCTGCTTGTCGTGGATGAAGCGCACAACTTGGATGATAAGGTGCGGAGTGCCACAACGGAGCGTTTCGGGCAAGGTATGCTCTTTGGAATGATTAAAAGCGCATTCTATGAACTGCGACCCTCTGACCAAAGCAGTGTGTCCGGTGAAAAGCGAGAGGCAGAGAGCGCAATCATCGCCTTCTATAACTGCCTGAAAGCACAAGTTCAAAAGCAGATCGACGATGCAGATCAGGATATGCGCTACGCTGACCGCTTTTTCTTTGACCAAAGCGGCAGTGCGATTGAACTGCTTACCGAGATGAACGCCGCCATACACAACCTTTCGTCCAGCATTCAGATTTATTCCAGCATGGATTTCAGAAACAACCGTTCCTTTGCTGCCTCTGATGATCTGGATGCCGTCAGCGAGTCCCTTTCAGAGCTTCTTGACCGGATAGATGATATGCTGATCTGGATTGAGCAGCACGGCAGCAACACGGAACTCGTCTATTGCCCTAAAAACACAAAAGAAATTGTGAGCCGCCTATACTTCAATGGTGATGAAAGAACCATCTTGACCTCTGCCACGCTGACGAACGCCACGAGCGGGTCTCTGGAAGAACAGTATTCTTACTTTATCAGCAATACCGGCTTTCCCGCTGGTGATCGCGGCTGCTTATCCGAGCCAAAGCCTTCCCCATATCCATACGATGAACACGCCATGATCTACTATTGCGACGATCTCCCACACCCGACCAGAGAACACGAAGCCTTCATTGAAAAGGGTGTGGAGCGGCTGCTTGAGATCCTGAGCATTTCCAATGGAAAGGCACTCGTGCTGTTTACGGCAAAGACCGACATGGAAGAGGTCTACTCCATTCTCAGCGAGAAAAATCTTCCGTACAAAATCCTGATGCAGCAGCCGGGATCGTCGCAGGACAAGGTGCTGCTTGAGTTTAAGGAAGATACGAACTCCGTACTTCTGGGGACGGGTGCATATTGGGAAGGAATCAGCATTGAAGGAAAAAGCCTTTCCAATGTCATCATTTTCCGGCTTCCGTTCCCTGTCCCCGATCCAATTATCGAGTATAAGTGTTCCGTCGCAAAGGATGCCCTGATGGATGTCCGCGTTCCCGAAATGATTATCAAGCTCAAGCAAGGTATCGGGCGATTGATCCGCAATTTCACAGACACCGGCATTGTCTGCATTATCGACCGAAGACTGCGGGACGAGCCGCCGGAACGCTATCATGACATTACATGGGACTCCCTGCCTATCAAAAATCGGACAAGCAGTTTGGACGAACTTAGGAAGTTTTACGAAGGTCTGCCCTCAGCCAAGGAATGATGATACAAACGGCAGTCTCTTCGGAAACATAGAGCAGCCCCCCAAAAAACGACAATCAGAAAACGGAGGTGTATCATGTTGTACAATGAAAATCTGCACGAAGAAGAACAACATCTGATCCAGCAGATTGCCGAGCAAACAGAGAGAGGTAAAATCGGCTGGGAACTGACGGAGTATAATCCGCTGTCATTTCTGAATGAGGACAAGATAGACAAAAACCCAGCAGTAATCTGTCAGTCCTTCTCCTTTGAAGCGATCATCGGCGGCTCCCGTTTCGAGCTTGATGTCATGGAGAATATTGATGTGCCGTCCGGTATGGGAGACTACACCATAACCTTGACGCGGGATGAAACCGAAAATTATCTTAAAATTGAGGATGCACTTTCCTTTGACTGTGACCGCTATGAATGCACACCGGAGGAAGTCGCAGAGCGATTTGCGGACAGCCCCATTGTCCGTCTCTGCAACGCTATCATTCCTGCCACGCTTGGGCAGGAGGATTTAGAAGAGGTCTTCACATGGGCAAGGTTTTTCAACGAGACTGGCATTTCTGCAAAGCTAATGAATCATCCGCTGACCAAGCTCTGTGAAAAGCTGTTCGACGAACACCGTCTGATGGACTTCCATCGCTGCATCTTGGATGTGGACTATCGAAAGCTGCTCCTAAATGAACTGGCTCATAACTAAGACACGGAAAAACGCCCCCGACACTGTGCCAGACGCACAGTGCCGGGGGCGTTCCCGTTTCCAGCGATTTATTTTTCCCTCGGCAATGGACTGTCCATAAGGTGACACTTTCCGTTTTACGAAGCCGCGAAAATTCGATGTGTTCCGTGGAGATGTTCACTGGGCAGCATACGCCGTACACGTTTCCAATAATCACTGAGCAGTGCAATGGGTATTCGCTATCGGGAAATACTTCACGGTTTTCACAACGCTTGATTCAGAAGAGATTTTTTTGCCTTATTCCCGCGTGACATCAAGGGAAACCGGATTGATGACGATGATGGTCTTGCCCTTTTTGTGGGCATATCTCACGGTATTCCCGGTACCGCTGGGGCATCCATTCCATACTGCGAGAATATAATCGGCGTGATCGACCATGTACCGATTTCTCTTGTCCATGCAGTCCGGCGTGTACTCCCGTTGCAGCATGGTCTCCTTGTCACACTTTGCCGCGATAATATAATACCGTTCCCGTGAAGCCACAGACCATTTGATCGCTTGTGTCTCACAAGGGATTGCGCTTTCCAGAGTAATGCGAGGGTATTTTGATTTCAAATCGAGCACAATTTCCGCAGCGTACATATCGACGCCAAGAGCCATGCCGGTAATAAAATGCGTGACGCCCTCGTTCTCGATGAGTGCTACAATCTGACCCCGCATAACAGACTTCAAAGAAGTACAACGCTTATCGGATTCATCAAAGCCGAACGGAAGACTCTGCGGTCTATGACCGGTAAACGCACAAGTCTTGCCTTGAACGGATTGCTTTTCAGCTTTTTGAGCAGACTTTCTAAACTCAATAATGCGCGACATGACACCCCTTCTTTCACTCTTTTGGTAGGTAACTCCATTCTATCACCCTCATCACGGACAGTCAACGTATTGTCGTTAGTAAAATCAACGACGGCGTACCGTGGATAATGACGCCGCCGTTAGGTACACTAAATGCAAAGGTGGTGAGGCTATGCGAGAGAAGAAGGACATCAATATTGAAATCGGCGGCAATATTCAAGTGGCAAGAGAACAGGCGGGATATACGCAGGACACGCTCTCAGAAATGCTTGGCATGACGCCGAATCACCTGAGTGCTATTGAGCGTGGTGCTTCCGGTATCTCTCTCGAAGCCTTGCAGCGTCTTTGCCGTTTGCTCGGCGTCAGCGCAGACCGAATTATTTTTGGGACTGACGCGCCAGAAGCGGAAGCCCTTGCGCTTGCCAGACGTATTTCGGATATTAAGCCGGAATACCGGCAACAGGTTCAAGAGCTGCTGTCCGCTATTTTGAATATGTCGTAAAAAAAGAGCCTCTGCCGACACCCAAAACGGGCATCGACAGAGGCTTTTGGTTCGTTTTCCGGGCATTCAAACAAGTGCCGAAATCGACACTTATTTCTGCGCTAAAGAAGAAATTGCGCAGGGAATACAATCACTTAGGTTGGTCAATTTGCGTCGCTCTGAGGCTTACAATCACAGGCTTTTTCGACCCCTAATTGTCTACTCTGCGCCCCCTTCCGGGAGAAGTGCGGACAGGCGATGAGATCCGCACGAAAGCTCTGCTTGCAGCTATGGACGCAGCGGACGCAGAAGCGGTTATACTTCCGGCGTCCGCTGTCCCCGATGAAGAACGACCACTCCTGCCGCCATTTCTGACTTCTGCTCACAACTCAATCTCTCCTTTGTGCTTTTTGGGAGGGCAGCATTCCTTCTGCTTTTCAGCCTTTGCGGACTTGAGCCTTTCCATGATGGAGGACTTTTCGCCGGTTTCGGGGGCTTTGACCGCTGCGGTCTTGTCCTCCTTCGGGCCGTTGTTGATGATCCCATCAATCATGCCGTAGTCATCCTCCATCGACATCTCCGCCGCCTTGAGGTAGTTTTCCTTCTCAAGAGCTGCCATCCAGCTTTCCTTGCTGATACCGAGCATTCCGCCCTTTGCCGCATGATCGGCAATCTCCTTGGCATCCACGCACAAGCCCTCGGTATTATCGGAATATAGACGGTAAACCTCGCACCCCTTCTCCAAAGCCTTCTCAGCCGCCTCCTGACCGGCGGGAAGAACGCCAGCCCATGCGTAGCCGTAGTCCTTCATATCCTGAACGGAGAGCGCGGGATCGGGCATTTCCGGCACTTCCTTGACCTCAAGGTCGAGAAGGCGGAGCGTGTCATCGTCAAAGCCGTTGTAGACATCATCAAGGACGAGCTTACCGCGCTCATCGACAATGATACAGGCAGCTTCATCGCCGTAGGTGTCATGCTCCATCAGATAAAAGCTGTGACCGCCGACTTCGTGCCGGTCAATGGTGTGCCACGTCCCGATGTGACCGGCAACCGTCAGACCGGAGGTATCGGCGTTCATCTCAAAGTCCTTCTGCTCAATGCTCTCCTGCTTCTGCTGTTCCTTCGAGATCATGGGGATCGCAACAATCTTATCGCCCAGCTTTGCAAACTGCTCAGGGACTTTGAAATGGTCAGAGAACTTCTGCATCTGCTCTACGGTCAGAGAACCGAAGCTGTCATCCGTCAAGCCAACTACCATGAATGTTCCGGCAACAACGTCGTAGATGTCACCGTCCTCATCATGCAGAGCGCGGTTCAGGGGCAGACCTTCCAGCTTGCCTTCCTCATTACAGACTAAGGCAACCGGGTCTTCGTAGGGGTAAATCGCCTCGATGCAGCCGCCGACCTCATGCTGCAAGGACTCCAGACCAGAGTCAATCTCCTTCACATAAGGCTCCTTTCCCGGCTCAACGATGAGAACGGCGATGGTGCTGTCATGCTCAGCGGCTTCCCCTGAGCCGGTGATCCGGTATTCATCGGGAATATCATCAAGATCGCCGTTGAACTGCCTGTCCCAGCGTTCGCTTGCGACACGGACATAGCCCTCATCGGTGAAGCGTCCCTGCTCATCCATCGCAATGTCACGCCCATAGCGTTCATAGTCGATGTAGTTTGCCAGAGGACCGAGATCTTTTTCAGAGTAGATACCGGCTTCGTGTGCGTAATAATAGCCGAGGTCGGATTCGTCGTTGATACCGGGCATGATGTCGTAGCAGTCCAGATTGAACGTCAGGTTGATGAGATCGTCGATGTCGCTGACCTCATCGCAGCCAGCCTCCATAATGGCAACGAGCTTTTCCTGATCGCTCAGGGAAAGCTCGTCAATCAAAGCGGCAAGGTAGTTGAGCTTATCAAGGCTCTCGTACTCGCCAAGCATCTTCTGAACGCCATAGATCGGGCATTCGTAGTCGGTGATAAACCACTCTTCGTAGGGCTGACCGAACTCATCCTGCTTGCCGATCCCGATGCGCTCAAAGACTTTCTGCATCTCTTCCTCGGTGGTGGGCAACTTCACCCACTCACCGATCAGCATACCCTCGTTGTACTTGCCAAGGTTCGTGACGAAGGCTTCAAAATCACCGTCTAATACGGGCATAGGCATCCTCCTTTCAGTCATCCATCATGCCGTCCGGCATGATATACAGTTCCTCAAACTCCGCGTCGGTCATGGCTTCGAGCTTCCGGACGGTCTTATACATCAGCTCTGCGATTTCGCCGTCCATGTCGTTCAGGGTAACGCTCTTCATATCGTCGATCAGCCGCTTCCGGCTGGACGTGTTGAAGCAGCACATGAGGTTGAGTTCTTCTACGGTAAAGTTTTTCATATCAGAGTTCCATATCCTTTCCTTTCAATTTCTGCGGCTTCGGTGTGTGGGGCGGCTGTGCTTTCTGCGCGGATTTCAGCTTGTCGCGGATGGATTCACGGGCAGCGGGCTTCTTCGGGATGGTGTCGTAGATGGCAGTCCCGGCATCCTCCACATAGGAGCGGACATACTGGATGCTCTCAGAAAAGCGGATGGGGCGGTTCTTGTCCTCGATGTTGGTCAGCCGGACTTCATCAGCGGCAAAATCAACCGCGTCAATCCTGCACTTGATGCCGTCCACATTCAGCGTCGCACCGACAGGAATGTAATCTACGGCTTTGAGTTCCTTAAAGGTCTCGCCGTCCTTGCTGAGAAAGACATCCGCGCCGGACTGCCAGAGCTTCTTTGATGCAGCTACCCATGCGCTTTCACGGAAGCCGGTCACTGGCACGGAAGGCTTGCCGCGCACCTTCTTTTCAAGGAGTTTTGTGCCGAGAAGCGGCGCGGCTTTCTTTGCGTCCTTGCCGTACAGCTCAAAATAGCCGTTCTGAGCAAAGCAGACCAGCGCATCCGGATGAGCCTTTTTGACTGCCTCATATTTGCGGAGTTCTGCGACAGGGAGCGGCGAAAGCACCTCTGTCCTATCTGCCTCCGGCAGTCTGTCACGGCGGCTTTTCTGCTTAGACAGCACTTCCACCAGAGCATCCGCGTCCTTCGGGAGCGTCTGGTGGGTCTTGACGCCGCCATGCTCACCGATCAGAGCCATTGCTGCATCGAAGCTGCTGCGGCAGGGGGCTTCCAGTACAAAGCCATCTGCGAAGGTCAGCCGATCATGATCCGGCACAGCCGAGTTCTGCGCTACGTTTGCCGCCTGTTCCCGGTAATTGATCTCAAAGACATCTCCGAACACCTTGCCGCGCTTAACGGCTTTCGGGATAATGACGCGGGCGACGCACTCGTCGTAGGTCTGCTCCGCATAGAAACGGAAGGTGTTGTGATCCCGCGTTCCCTGAATAAAGACCTGATTTTCGTTGAGGCAGTGCGTTCCGTGCGGGCGGCAGAACCACATCAGCGTCTTGTCTTCGGGATTCTGGCTTTCGGCGGCGCGGCGGATGATGCGCTTGTCGATGTCGAAGTCTTCCTTGTAGCTGTCTACATGACTGTCCACGAGCTTCTGCAGCTCCGCAATGATGTCAACGTCTGTGTATTTCTTCATGCGTCTCCTTTCTCACAACTCCATGTCGTGCGTTTTGGATTTGACCGGAGATTTCTGCTCCGGCTGCTGTTTTGCAGCAGTCCTGAGCTGATCACGGATGGAGGGCTTTTCCTGCTTCTGCTCCTGCTTGACGTATTCCAGCGTCGGCATCAGCTCACGGTAACAGCCCTGCGTTTTCCGCGCCGCATGACGGCGATGGATTTTGAACAGCGGCTCACCATTCTGCGTGACCGTGTTGCCATCGATCCTGACGCCGTTCCGCGCCAGCAGATTGAAGGAGTGGTTAGAGGCGCGATAGGACGCCCGCATACCGTCGTTGTTATAGGCAATCTGCCCCTTGAGCGTGTCCATGACTGCGGCTTTGATTTCCTTCTCTTCGGCGGTCAGACGGTGTGCCTTCGGTGCTTGCGCTGCTTCCTCCGGCAAGGGGACAACGGGAGGCCTGGCCTCCATGGTTTTTACCTCAATAGAGGTAATCTCATCGTTCTCCCACGCAACAACCTCCGGGTCTCTTTCCTCTGTTTTCTCAGAAGTGACTTCTTTCTCAGGTTCAGTCTGCTGACGGAACGCATCCACGAAAAGTGCCGTCAGTCCGGGATTGGGTTTATCCACAAGGAAGCGGGAGGCATTCTCCGGGCAGACATCAATGCTCTTTGCCCATTCCTTGAGGGGCTGCGGAATACGCCCGTCAAAGTCTTTCTGCTGAATGGTGTTTGCAAGGACATATCGGACACGCTCCGGAGAGAACTGCTCAAGGACGCTCTTCACGGCAGCATCCGCATCCAGCCGGTTATCTCCGTAGTTGGAGCTGATCGCCGCTTCAATCGCTTTGCGGCATTCCACGTTTGCGGCGAGAGAAGCACGATATGCTTCCATCTCACCGGCTTCATAGGCGTAATTCGCTGTCTCGCGGTAAATGGGGACTTCCGGCACCGCTTCCACGGGTGCCTCGGCTGCCTTCTCTTCGGACTGTGCTTTCTCTGCCAGCAGCACCTTGAGCTTGGCGTCAATGCCCTCAATCATCTCAGCCGCCGTCTTGCGGATGGTGTCCAGAGAGCTTTTCAGTTCCTTGGTTTCCTTACCGGATGACCAACCGGCGATGTAGCCGAAGGAGTAGTCCGAGGTTTCAATGCCGTAACGCTGGCAGACGGTGTAGGCAACGCTTTCCGCCTCAACCTCCTTGGTGTGCCGATCCTTCTTATCTTCGGGTGCGGCTTTCTCATCCGGCTTGACGGCGTGGAGCTTTGCGTGAGCGATCTCGTGAATGGCGGTTTTGACCGTCTGGATTTCGCTCATGCCCTCCTGAATGGCAATGCGGCTTTCAATCGGCGAGAAGAATCCCTTTGCACCGCCCGGAATATCCTCAAAGGAAATGGGGACGGGAGATTCCTGCTTGAGCGCATCGAAGAATGCCTCATAGTTCTCGACGGTGCCTTTCAGCTCATCGACGATGATGTCCGGAAGCTCCTTGCCGTCCGTCTGGGAAACATCAAAGACACTCACCACCTTGAAGGCAGGACGCAGGACCTCAACCGTTTCCGTGACAGCCTTCCCATCTGCGCCGATCACCGGCTTCTGGGTTACAGGGTCAATCTTCTCGCGCTCTTCCTGCGCCTTGTACGGCGCGGGCGCAAGAATCTTGATGCCCTTTTCGCCCTTCATGACCTGACGGTCAAAGTTGCGCTGCCACGAGGTATAACCGGCAACATAGGTTGCCTCCGGTTTCTGCATCGCAATGAGCAGCGTGTTGTTGAAGGAATAGTTGTAGAACTTGGACATCGTGCGGAGATATTCCTTGAACCGTTCGGATTCAAAAAGCTCCTTGATGCCCTGTTCCAGCTTGTCCGTGATTTCGCGGACTTGCTGTGCATTTTTGTTTTCAGCCATCTCAAACCTCCATTTCTTATTTGTTCTGGGCAGAAGAAAACCCAATCTGGGATTTGCTCAACAAACGAGCCTTTACCTCAGACGGGGTTTCTCTGCGTGTCAGCCGACGATGAAAGATGTTATCCTCGTTCTCCCATTCAATCAGTCTGTCAAACAGCTCCGGGTGTTTTGTAATCATGTGCAGCAGCTCTTCATCGCTTGCATTGGGACAGAACCAGCAGCCGTTTCTCCGGCAGTGACCGTAAATCGGAGAAAGCAGCCCATGTTCCTGACAGAGCTTGTAGGCATCAACCTCGGTCATGCCGTACTTGGCAAGCAAACTGACCTTCGTTATTCCATCCAGACGAGCAAGGCGTTTTGGCTCATCCTCCGCGATGCCGACATAGCTCACAGTGTCCGACGAGAGTGCGGCATTGTACTTGCGGACTGGCGGGATTTTGCAGTCACGATTGACTGCACACATACCAGCCCATGCAAAGCCGCGAACCTCGCCCTTGTGCGGTCCGCGGGTGATGACATGATGGAACACATTATCGTAGGTCTTGTCTGCATGAAGAATGGTGAACTTGATGCCCAGCTCCTTTTCGCAGAAGGGCTTGAGCCGGTCATAAATGAAGTCCCGGTGTTCCGGGACTTCACCGCTTGTGTCCTGATCAAACATGACTTCGCTGAAAACCGCCTCGTCCAGCGGCTCATTGTGCTGTACTGCCAGCAGGAGCGTCGCTACGCTGTCCTTGCCTCCGCTGCAAGAGGCAACATACTTCGGACGGTTCATCGGTCAAACTCCATCTTGAAGCTGACGTATTTGCCGCCGCTGTCATCCAGCTGGATCACTGCATCGTAGAGCTGGGGCTTCTTCGGCGTGTAAAGCCCGGTCACGCGGCACCAGCCCTTGTCCAGCAGCTCCTTTGCAATCCTCTTGGTCAGCTTCTTTTTCTTGCTGGAAAAGAACTTGTTGTCTTCCCACAGGCAGAAGGAGCAGTCCTTGTTCGAGCAGTAGAAGTTGCCCTTACCGACGTAGACCGGAGATCCACAACGAGGACATTTGCCGATTTCCTCCTTGCCCGTGCCGAAACGCTGGGCTTCGGCATCAGAAAGAAACGGGTAGGCTTTCACGAGATCGCCGGTCATTTGGACAATGCCGCTGAGGAAGGTGTCCGCATCTGCCTTGCCGCGTTCAATCTCCATGAGCGTGTTTTCCCATTCCGCCGTCATTGCGGGAGAGGTGATCTGTTCCGGCAGAACACAGACAAGGTTGCAGCCGTCCTTCGTGGGAATGAGGGATTTGCCTTTGCGCTCTGCAAAGCCGGACTTCACCAGCTTTTCAATGATACCGGCGCGGGTCGCGGGTGTTCCAAGACCTTTCTTCTCGGTGTCATCGTCAAACTGATCGTTTCCGGCAGTCTCCATTGCAGACAGGAGCGTGTCTTCCGTGTACTGCTTCGGAGGCGTTGTGAAGTGTTCTGTGACGCTGGCGGACACACCATCCAGAACATCGCCCTCGTGGACTTCGGGCAGGGACTTCACGGGATCATCCTTTTCCTTCGTCTTGAGGGATGCCTTGAACAGCTCTTCAATGGCTTTCCATCCGTTTTGAACAACGGTCTTGCCCTTGGTTTTGAACACATAGCCCTCGCAGGAGAGCGTGATCTGCGTTTCTGCGTAGGTGTGCTTCTCGCCGGTCGCACACAGAAGGCGCATTCCGACAAGATTGAGGATTTTCTGCTCCGACTGAGGAAGCGCGAAAACATCCTGCTTTTCAAGCTGGACGGTCGGGAGAATGGCATGGTGATCTGTGACCTTGCTGTTGTCGGTTACGCGGGCAATGTCCGGAGTGATTGAAACGCCGGAAAAAAGCGGAAGCTGGCGGCAGACGATGGAAATGACCTGACGGGCAGTGTCCTCCATATCGTCCGTGATGAACTGACTGTCCGTGCGCGGATAGGTCAGGAGCTTTTTTTCGTAGAGCGTCTGGACGAGATCGAGCGTCTGCTGGGCAGTGAAGCCGTAGTATCGGTTTGCCTCGCGCTGCAAGGTGGTCAGATCATAGAGCTTCGGAGGATTGACGGTTTTCGTCTCCCGCTTGAGAGAAGAAACGACGGCTTGCTTTTTCTCGCAAGCCGCCGCAATTCTTTTTGCTTCCTCTTCGGTTTTGACCTTTTCCAGATCGGCGGTCAGATCGCCCTTGCCGACGTGGACGTTGAAATACTTCTCCTTCTGGAAGGTTGAGATTTTCCCGTCACGCTCCACCAGCATTGCAAGGGTCGGCGTCTGGACGCGCCCGACCACCAGCTTCTTATGATAGAGCGTGGTGAAAAGGCGGGTGCCGTTGATGCCGACAATCCAGTCTGCCTTCGAGCGGCTGAGTGCCGCTTCATAGAGGCGGTCATATTCCTTGCCGTCCCGGAGATGCTGGAAGCCTTCGCGGATGGCGGAGTCCTCCAATGAGCTGATCCACAGACGCTTGAAGGGCTTGGTGCATCCGGCTTTGTTGTAGACCAGCCGGAAGATCAGCTCACCCTCGCGTCCTGCATCGGTTGCACAGACCAGCTCGGTGACGCGCTTGTCCTTCATGAGAGCGGACAGCACCTTGAACTGCTGTGTTTTGTCCTTCGTGACCTCAAACAGCCAGCTTTCCGGAACAATGGGCAGATCGTCATATCGCCACTTGGCATACCGCTCATCGTAGGCGCTGGCGTCTGCCAACTCCACCAGATGACCGAAACACCACGAAACGATGTAATTGCCGCCCTCCATGTAGCCGTCCTTGCGGGATGTCGCGCCCAGCACCTTTGCGATGGACTGGGCAACGCTGGGCTTTTCAGCAATGACTAAGATCAATCTTCATCACCATCCGTTTCAGCATCCTCCGCAATCTGCGGCTCTTCATCCTCGTTGATGTACGGCTCTTCCTCGTAGCCTTCATCATCAAAGAAGTCCATATCTTCATCCTTGGGCTTTCTGCCCTTGACGAACTTGATGTAGTAATAAGCTGCACCCGCAGCACCAGCAAGGGCAAAGATGACGAGGATCATGCCGATGTTGGATTTCTTTTCGGGTTTAGGGGCGGGGACATCGGTTTCCGCATCCTTGTCCGGTTCAGGTGTAACGGGGGCTGTGCCGGTGCATTCGCTCATGTTGGTCTTGCAGACCGGGCAGTCGGTATTGACTTGACCGGCAACGCATTTTTCCTTGCAGTTACAGGTGGTCAGAGCAGCCGCAGTGTCATCATCCAGCAGCGCAAGCAGATCGCTCTCATCGACCATGTTGAGAAAGTACGTCTGATACTGTTCCTCATCCTCGTTGATTGGCGCATCGTAGTCGATGACAATGAAGAAGGTGTTGCCGCTCTTCGTCTGGACAGTGATGAACTGCTTGTTGGTTGCCTTGTCATAGAGCAAGTCGCGGGTGTAGGCGTTGCCCTCATCGTCAATCGGCTCATCCTTCGGCTTTTCCGGTGCGGGAGTAGTCTCAGGCTGCTGTTCCGGCTGTGTTGCCTCCGTAACGGGAAGGTTCTGCTCGGTGTCATCGGCGTAGGCAAACGCCGTCACCGAGAAGCAGGACAGAACCATGACGCAGACCGCAAGGACGGTCAGAAAACGAAGCTTCTTACGCATTGTCGATTACCTCCGTATTTTCAGCGGGCTTGGTGCCGCCCTTCATGGAAGACAGGAACGCCATGATCTGATCCTTGTCCATCACCATAGAGCGCACGGTATTGATGATTTCAAGGTTTTCCAGCTCCGTCTTCTTGTCGTACAGCTCCTTGAGCTGTCCTTCGATTTCGGACTTCTTCTTTTCAGCCTTCTCAATGTCGGAGAGGACTTTCTGATACTTGGGATTCATGCAAAACTCCTTTCTTTTAATAGGCGGGTCTTCCGAAGGCGTAGAAATGCTGCTGCCAGTAGGAAGAATTGATGGATGTGTACTGAATGGGGTCGCCGCAGTGGATCATGACCCCATCACCGACGTAAATGCCGACGTGGGACACACCGGGGGTGTCATACGTCCCGACGAAAAAGATGAGATCACCGGGCTGTGCATTCGCCTTTGAAACCGGCGTACAGACGTTGTAAAGCCCTTGTGCGCCAAGCCGTCCGGTATTCACAAGACCGCTGTTCGTGAGAACATAGCTGACAAAGCCGGAGCAGTCAAAGGATGTGTCGGGATTGGAGCCGCCCCACACATACGGATAACCGAGATACTTTTCCGCCTCGGTAATCAGCGCTGCAAACTTCTCGTCGTTCAGGTATTCCGGGTTGACATCGTAGTCGGCGGGAGGATTTGTGATGTACTTGTCCACATAGGGAGAGTCACCGAACAGATCCTCGCGGTTGCCAAGCACCGACATATACGTTGCGTACATGGAAAGCTGTTCCTGAGACATGATGTAGACCGGGACATGGGAGAGATTGAAGTTTTCGAGCTTCACATTGCAGATGTAGTAGTCATACGGGACGCGGTAGGTTTCCGTGTGCGTGTTGCCGTCTGCGTCCGTCCATGTGTCGGTTTCCGTGCGGTATCTGGTTTCGACGATAACCTCTTCGGTGAGGATGTACTGCTTTTCAAACAGCATTTGGAGCGTACCCTGCACCTCATCCAGCGTGAACTCGCCCTCGTGGAGAGCTGAGAGAATGGAGATCAGCACATAGGGGTCATGCTCAATATCGTCCAGATCGAAGTGGTATTCATCGTAGCTGTGAGTGCTTTCGTAGGTGTCGAGATAGCGTTGCAGCTCTTGCTCAATTTGGCAATACTGCGCTTCCGCGCCCAGCATCGCGTCATTCTCGCTGAGATAGGAGGATGCAATGACTGTCGAGCCGGTAGAGGTGAGCATCGAACACGAGCTGATTCCGGCACCGAGCAAAACGAGAAGGGCAATTCCGACGCCGATCCAGATGAAGACCTTCTTGTTTTTCTCAAAAAACTCCTTGATCTTGTCGGACACCTTCTCACCGAGCTTCTTGCCGGTATTCTTTGTGGCAGTCCCGGCAGTCTGAGAACCGGCATTTCGAGCAGCGACATATTCCTTCTTGATGTTCTGCTTCTGGTAGTGCTTGTTCATGTTCTGCTTCTTCATCTCAGGATGCTCCTGCTGATTTCTTTCATATTGGAGCTTCGCATCCGCAGCATCCGCCTTGTGTTCCAGCTTGGAGACCTTCTCATAAGGCTTGTTGACGCTCTTTTCCCGATGATGACTGGAATGCCGAGCGGCAGTCTCAGCGGCGATCTCCGTCTTATGCGCCGCTTCAACCGCCGAGTTTTCCTGCTCGACCTCATGGATTTTGCCGTGAATGCCGGAAGCGAGGGTGTCACCGACCTTGCGGACGTTTTTCTCTGCCTCAAATTGCAGCTTGCCTTTGCTCTTGGGCTTTTTCAGCTCATCCTCAAAATGAAGGCGGGTTTTGCCCTTGCCGGTTTCCTCATCAAAGACGCGCTCTTTCTTGAGAACCTTGTGCGTGGGCAGCTTTTCACGAGCAGCGTCCAGACGCTCATGCGCCTTCTCAGTCTTCCTTTCGAGCTTCTGCATCCGCTTCGTGGGCGGGACGGCATCGTCCGAGACCGGTTTTGCAGAGGCAGTCTCCGCCGCTTGGGAGAGAACGGCATCCGCGTCAACGGCTTCAACCGCAGAGGTCTTACGCAGCTTGTGCGTGACAACTGTTTCGGCAATCACCGTGCCGGTATGAGAAGAAACACCGTGCTGCTCTAAGGTTGGAGGCTTGAACGGCGTTTCCGATGAGGGCAGCGGTTCGGGTATATTCTGGGGTGGATTTTCTGCCCTTTTCTCTTCTGTGACGGACGTTTCCGAGGGCAGCTGTGTGTCATTATCCTCGGCGTGTTCCGCCTGAAACTGACGCTGCTGACGGCGCATCTGCACCTTTTTCTGTTCCTCCGGTGAAAGAGCTTCGGAAGACTCGACTGTCTCACCGAGCTTCACCAGCTCCGCATCTTCCAGCCTCTTTGACACACGCTGCTCGGTGCCAGCCGTCAGGTTTTCCTCAACCGCGCCCTCCCGCTTCATCCGCAGAACAACCTTGTCGCGGGCTTTGAGTTCCGGTTCCGTGGACATCAGATTTCACCTCCAATCCGCTTGTAGGCAAGCTCGGTGTATTCTGGGTTCAGCTCTACGCCTACAAAATGCCGCCCCATCTGTGAGGCAACCATGCCGGTTGTGCCGCTTCCCATGAACGGGTCAAGCACAATACCGCCTTCGGGACAACCGGCGAGAAGACAGGTCTCCACCAGCTTTGGAGGGTAGGCGGCATAGTGACCGCCCTTGAAGGGAACGGTGTTGATCTTCCAGACATCGCGCTTATTGCGGAGCGGATTGATGTCTGCGTCCTTGATCTCACCATGCTCACGCGGGCGGTTGATGGACTGCGGCTGAGGCTGACCGGGAACGGGTTTGCCGTATTTGTTGCCGCCCTTCATGCCGCGCTTGAGGCGTTCTGCCGTTGCGGGGGCAATCGGCTCTGAGATCGCCTTGTAGTCAAAGAAATACTTCTTCGACTTGGAGAACAGGAAAATATGCTCATAGCAGCGGGCGCAGCGGTCTTTGACGCTCTCCGGCATGGGGTTATCCTTCATCCAGATGATGTCGTTGCGCAGATACCAGCCGGTATCACGGAGGGCAAAAGCCAGCATCCACGGAATGCCGATCATGTCCTTCGGCTTGCAGCCCTCAACCTTGTTGTTGAGAGCCACAGCCTGACCGTTTCTGCCGTTGGGGTTCTTCGGGTCAATGAAATCCCCCTGATTGCCTTTCCCGGCGTAGGTGTCCGAGATGTTCAGCCAGAGCGTTCCATCCGAACGCAAAACGCGCCTGACTTCGGTAAACACTTCCGTCAGGCGCGAGATATATTCCTTCGGCGTTGTCTCTCTGCCGATCTGAGCCTCCATGCCGTAATCGCGGAGCGCGTAATACGGAGGGGACGTCACACAGCAATGAACGCTGTCATCAGGCAGAGTTTTCAGGATTTCAAGGCAATCGCCGGTATGAATGATGTCAAGTTGTATGGTGGTGTACCTCCTGTTCTGTTGGATTTGCGTTTTCATTGAAATGTTGGCTGCAAAACCCGACAACATTTCGATGGGTATCAGTCGGAGTAATACTCGTCCGGCTCGTAGTCCTCATCTTCCATGGAGTCCTCGTCGAGATCGTCAATCTCGTCCGCCCAACGGTCGAAGATTTCCTCGGCTTCCTTCGCCGCCTCACGATAGAGGCTCAGCCGGTTCTTCTCAAAGGCGGCAAAGGCGGGGATGAACTTGCCGAACTCACGGATTGCCTTCACATCCTGCGTGCGCATATCTGCGACGCACTGGATGATTTCGGACATGGTGAGCAGATCGTCGATCATGGTCTCGTAGTCTTTCTTTGCGATGGTGACGGTTTCGGCATCGTCTTCAGCCGCTTCCTGCTTACGGACACGGAAAGTCTCATGGACATCCTTCATCAGCCCAATTACGCAGTCAGTAGTCTCGTCGAAAATTTCCTGCATACGCGCTGCCATCTCATCGGCGCAGTCCTCCAGTTCCTCATGAACGTGGAGATAGGCGCGATGATGCTTTTTCAGCTCGGTTTCCTCGTGGATGAGGGCGATGAGATCGGCGCTCATGTCGATAACCTCAAGCAGAAGGTCAATCGGCTTGGTGATGCTGCCGAACGTGGTATTTACGGGAACACCGCTGGCTTCTGCGATGATGCTCTTGGCGTTCTCAAGGTTAAAGTTCTTATCCATATTCAAAATCCTCCTTAGTTCTGTACGGTTTCTTCGGGCTTGGTGGTCATGATGCGATAGAGCTGCGTATTCTTGGGAAAATCGTCCTTGAAAGGCACGATGGTGGAGCCGTAGAAGATCAGCCCTTCACCGGCATTGGAATTGGTGATGTAGTTCTGCTGGCTGGGCGAGATGTTCAGCGCCTTCGAGAGAATCTGCCGGTCGCCAGATGCCTGATTCAGAAGGTAGACAAAATCCGAGTTTTCAAAGATGTTCTCTACCTCGCGGGACGCAAGCAGATCCTTGACATTCTGCGTGATTCCGGTCGGAATGCCGCCCCATTTTCTGAAACGCTTCCAGATTTCCACGCTGTACGCGGCGGTCTGTTCCTCCTTCAAGAGCAGATGGAACTCGTCCATGTAGTAGCGAGTTGCCTTGTGCTGGGCGCGGTTGATGGTAACTCTGTTCCAAACCTGATCCTGCACAATCAGCATACCGAGCTTCTTGAGCTGCTTGCCGAGTTCGCGGATGTCATAGCAGACGAAGCGGTTGTTGACATCCACATTCGTTCTGTGATTGAAGACGTTCAGAGAGCCGTGAACATAGATTTCAAGGGCAGTTGCGATGCGCTGTGCCTCCGGCTCCTTCTGATTTCTCAGAATGTTGTAGAGGTCTTCAAGGATCGGCATTTTCTCCGGTTTGGGGTCTGCAAGAAACTCCTGATAGACCATGCGAACACTGCGGTCAATGATGGTCTTCTCAACCGGCTGCAAGCCGTCCTTGCCGCCGACAATCAGTTCACACATGGAGAGGATGAAGTCGGATTTCAGCGTCAGCGGGTTTTCCTCTTCGGAGTAGTTCGTGTTGATGTCCAGCGGATTGATGTAATCCGTGCTGACCGGCGAAATGCGGATGACCTGACCACCGAGCTTCTGCACAAGGGGGAAATACTCGGCTTCGGGGTCACAGACGATGATGTCATCCTCCGTGATGAGGAAGGCGTTCGTCATTTCGCGCTTTGCGGAGAAGGACTTACCGGAACCGGGCGTACCCAAGATCAGCCCGTTTGGGTTTTTGAGCTGCTTGCGGTCAACCATGATCATGTTGTTGGATAATGCATTCAATCCATAATAAAGAGCTTCCCCTTCCTGAAACAGTTCCTGTGTCGTAAATGGCACGAAGATCGCTGTTGAAGATGTGGTAAGCCCTCTCTGAATTTCAATTCGATTGACTCCCAGTGGAATACAGGACATGAGTGCTGCTTCCTGCTGATAATCCAGTTGTTTTAAAGAACAGTTATATTTCTGTGCAATTCCCTGCACCTGGAAAATATTGTTATCCAGTTTCTGACGCTTCCTTGCGGTATTCATCACCAGAACCGTTACAAGGAACATCCTCTCATTTCTAGACTGCAGATCTTCCAACAGGTTCTTCGCCTCTTCTCCATAAGTCACAAGGTCCGATGGAAGCACGTCCATATCATAACCGGAACGTACTGCTCGCTTCTGCTCTTCAATCTTCATCTTATCCAGATCTGAAATCTTACTCTTGATCATCTTGATCGCAGAACTCTGGTCAATGGACTGGATATGAATGTTAACATTGATGCTGTCATCCACATCCAGGAAGTCTGCAAGCATCCGGTCTGTCAGCTCCGGTGCAAGAATCTGCAGGTAACTCACACTCCCCATCGTTCTTCCCATCAAAAATGTCTGATTCTTGGAAAAGTTAAAGGAAGTCGGTGCAATAAAATCTTTGGTCTTTAATCCGGTTTCCGGCAGCATCTTATACTGGAACTTAAATGGTTCGATCCGATCCTGGTTGAACACATGATACATAATCTCCAGCCTTTCCAAACCATTCAGGGAATGTGCCTGTGCTCCCAGAACCTTAAAATTGTTTAAGATATCTGTTTCGATTCTTTCAAGCCTCGGTCTTGCCACCTTCAGGTTTTCTGCTTCGATTCCAAAAGTGATATACTTTGTCTTCACCAGACCATTATTTCCTTTGGAAAGCTGATTTTTCAGCATTGTTCGGTACTCTTCACGAATGGCATTGAAGTCATCGTTCTGATCCGGAATATCAATACTTTTTTCAAATTCTGCCACATCCACCTGCTGATTGATAAAGGACAGCTGCACACTGATGGAAGAATCAAAGTAATTTAAAAAATCACAGTAATTCTCAAATATCGTGGTCTTATCCTCATTTAAAGCAAAAGATTTCTGAGATTTCCATCATGGGCGGCAGCTA
>OGIH01000575.1_pt1 | contig 27599 bp, 20 predicted proteins | sample 1571721 | NCBI WGS metagenome assembly OGIH01 (sample SAMEA2582068, study PRJEB24529) | metagenome | biome: Human gut stool | place: China | collected 2011
CACCGTTTCCAACTATTCTATTCTTCCCAGCATAGCTGGAGGATTAGACTTTTCATTTTAATTTGAAAGAGACAAGTTGTTTGATACCTAATATGCTTCAATAGAATTTACACATATTTCTAATATATTTCCATAATTTCCCTCTACATAAGAGCTACTTATCTGTTTCATATCAAAAATCTCCAGTAAATTATCCCTATATACCTCTGTATTCTCTCTCTCCCAGTAGCATACAACAATTTGATATCCTTCATCATTACACAATTGCTGCATTTGCTGCAAATTAATTGATCCATTGAACGCAATTTCATTTCTTGTCAAATAGTCAAATCCAGCAAGTATTCCCCATTCTGGAAATACATAATACTGCTTTTCTCCAGCTTCTTTTTTCTCCAATGCTCTTTCCGCCAATGAATTAATTGCTGTCGAATAATATATATTATAAGAGTCACAGTCACTACTATCTAATGCCCACAGGACTGCCGTCTGATTCATCAAATGCATCATGATAATTAGCATTACACCCATCCACCCTATATAAGTGCCTCGCTTTTTCCAAATTCCCAACAGCTTAGTATTCTCTGCAACAACTGATGTCCCAACACCCAATAGTAGATACATGCTAAAAATCATACAAATAAAATGCTGATTTTGCATTCTTGTTACCATCGGAATACAACACAGTAAATATATCACACACCCAATCAAAAGTGCCACTATAAACTGATACCGCTCATCCTCTTTTATACATACTTTTTTTCTGCGAATAACAAACATTACCACTATTACAATACATGTTACCAACGGTACTAAAATCATACCTTGGACTACATTCCTGTACATAACCAAATACTCCAACGCAGAATGACCAAGTACCCCGGCCAGATGTTCATATACAAGTCCAATTCTTGTTCCCAATCCAGCTTTCTCTCCAGCCACATCCAAGCCCGCAAAATATCCCGTATAAATATGCAATATGCTATATACTATAGCACCTAATATTCCTCCACCCACACAAAATAACGTCACAATTACAACATTCTTATATGTTTTCCCGCTTATACACAAACTATATATACTTTTCAAAGTAATAAATAGTAATAATATGGTTCCTAAAACTATAACTTGTCTTAGTACCTTCGGAGTTTCAACTTTACTTATAATCGCAGAGACATATCCTACTATATACCCGGCAGCCCCTGCTATATATCCAGTCAGTAAAATAATCTCATTTTTCCATATGGATTTATCTTTTCTTTTAGCAGATTCATAACCAATAAGACCAATTACTGTTGGTGCACAAAATATATAATTAAAATAGGAATATACCGCAAGTCCTCCAAATAGACCTATCATAAATAGTTTTTTGTCATCAACAGATTTCCTTTTCCACCTGATAGCCATGTGCATCATCAAAAGTATAAAAATTACTCCCGGCAATTCAATATAAAATTGTGTCGCATACATTGAAATCATGTTAGGCGAAAGCAACAGAATAACAGTGACGGTAAATGCAATTGCCTTCTTTACTCCAATCTCTCTCATCAGGCCAAAAATCAACGTAGCTGCAATCGCTCCATAAATACTGTTCGTAACATATAATTGTCCCGTCCCTGTCTGGCCGGTAAGTATGCTTGCCAGTAAACTCCCACACATTGTGACTGTTCCATGATATACCTGACCCAGCAGCGGAAACCATATATACGGAAATGACATACTTGAACTATAATTATTAGGATTAAGCAGTTGTACTGCCATATAATCAGGGTTTACCGCATCCAAATACAATCCAACTTTTCCGTTTAAACGCAAAGCAGAAATAACACTTATTACAAAAAAAATGATAATAATTCCCACATTTTGCAATTTTTCTCTTTTATCTATACTCATTCTTTTTCATCCTCCACCAGAAAGATTGCCCTATTTCTCTTTACTGATCATATAGAGATGATACTCAAAATCTCTTCTATCTTTCTGCCGAATATTCGTTAAAATGAGCCCTGCAAAAAAAGCCTGAATTGCCGCAATCATTACAAACCCACATACAATGAGAGTCGGAAACTTTAAGACAAGTCCGGTTGCAAAATATTCTCCTAATACAGGGATAAAAAATGCTACGGAAACAATAGCAAGAATTGCTGATAAAATTCCAAAAAACTGTAGCGGCTTATAATTTCTAAACAATCTGACAATCGTAAATAACACCTTCATTCCGTCTGTATATGTATTTAACTTAGATTCGCTGCCCTCAGGTCTATCTCTATATTCTATTACAACATTTTCAATCTGCATTCCCTTATCAATTGCGTGAATGCTCATCTCTGTCTCAATCTCAAACCCCTTTGACAATACCGGAAATGATTTCACAAATTCATAACTAAATGCACGATATCCCGTCATAATATCTTTAATATCACTTTTAAAAAGTACATTAATGCTTTTTCTGACTAATGAATTTCCAAAATTATGAAACGGGCGCTTGTTCTCAGTAAAATAGGTTGACGATAAACGATCTCCCACTACCATATCAGCTCCGTAATTTAATACCTTATCCACCAGTTCCTGTGCGCAATCTGCCGGATAAGTATCATCCCCATCCACCATAACATAGCACTGTGCATCAATCTCCCGAAACATTCTTCGGATCACATTTCCCTTTCCCTGCTGATGCTCATAGCGCACAACTGCTCCTGCCTTTTCAGCAATCTCAGCTGTATTATCCGTAGAATTATTATCATACACATAAATAACTGCTTCTGGCAATGCTTTCCTGTAATCGTTTACGACCTTCTCAATCGTTTTACTCTCATTATAACATGGTATCAATACTGCCATCTTGTCCATTTTCATAGTTCTCCCTTTACTTTTTATCAAAACACACCGCTTGCTTCTTCACTATGTGTCGGTTTTCTCACATGCATCGGCGGAAACTCCATAAAATCGCCATAATGCATATTCAAAAAAGCCTTATAATTCTGTGGTGCCATCACTGTCATGTTTCCCAACGGCAGTCTTATACCTTCTCCGAACCATTCCTGCTTGAATTTCCACGGGATGCAATAAATAAAACCATTAGATTCAAAATAATTCTTACAATTTTTATTACGATTCCATTTACGCACCCATTCATAACATCCAAAAATCCAGGAAAGCGGTATCATCTTCCCGATTGATGTTAAAATTTTTACCATCCTCTGTGTTTTGTCATCACGATTTGTATATTCCTGTTCATTTATAAATGCACGATGTCCCATTCCGAGCCCATATAGTCCACGAATAAATTGTGTCTGAAACGTGTGGTATTTTTCATTATCTGATGCATTATCCAATACATAAATATCCATTGGCATATGATTTTCAATATCTTTTCTGCCTTTCCCATGGATCTTGCGGAATACATTTACAGGTATTTCTTCCTTCATGTAAACAATTCTTGTCATATAATCCAAAAATGAATGGTTCCCCATCTGATTATAATTCAAAAACATGATATCTTTTCCAGTTCCCCATTCTTCATCTACATGTTGAAGCAAAATATCAAAGTCTTTTCTCGGCATCGCAACATCCACATCATCATCCCACGGGATGAGGTCGCCATGGCGTACCGCCCCCAGTAAACTCCCGCAGATCAGATAATAATGCAGGCCATATTTTGTGCAGACCCGGTCAAAATCTGTTAAAAGAATCTTTAAAATCCGATGTGCGTTATCTAAATATTCCTGTGTAGCCAATCCTACATTATTTACATCGAAAACTTCCTCATACATTCCCTCATCTGTAAGAGGAATCTCTTTAAGCAATTCTCCTTCCACAGAAATCCTCAGCATAGAACCTATCCCCACAAGAAATTGAGGCACATAATACACCATCTTTAACCCGCTGTTGCGAATTCCAGTATCTTTTAAATAGACTGTATTCTCTGGTGCTGTCCATGTACCATTTTCTTCCGGTCCATAAAATCCCTTTAATGCATGATAATTCCAGTCTCCCTTATACGGGAACTCAAGTCTTGACAATACGTAAGGGGCTTTTTCATAAGTTGTTCCATCATGTTCCGAATGTACTGCTCCCAGATAGCACAAAAGGACACCCAGATCTCTGGTGTCCACACTCTGTCCTTCTTTGCTCGGATTATATGTTTTTGTAATATCAATCTGGATTCCATATCCCATGGAATCATATAAGTATTCTTTTGACATATTTCTGTATCCAATCTTTCTGTATCTTTTCAAATAACCTATGCAGCTTTATCACTATAGCTGCATAAACTCATCATACTCCGCAAGCACCTCTTCAGTCTGTCCTAACTTCATAAATTTTCCATCATTAATCCAAAGCACATCGTCGCAGAACTTCTTTAACGTATCTGTTGCATGAGATACAATCAATACTGTGCGATTACTAAGCATTAATTCTTCCATCTTCTTATAGCTTTTTTTGCGAAAATGCTCATCACCAACGCTCAATACTTCATCCACCAACATAATATCCGTATCCAATATTGCTGTTACCGCAAATGAAAGCTTAGAATACATACCGCTGGAGTATGTTCGCACCGGACGCTCAATAAAATCTCCTAATTCAGAAAATTCAATAATTTCTTCCATATGTTCTTTTACATAGTCGAGAGAACAACCCAAAAGCATACCTGACTTTAATATATTTTCCCTCCCAGTATTATTGGGGTTAAATCCAATACCAATTGCCATCAGAGAAACACGGTTTCCCTTTGTATCAATCCATCCTTCATCTGGTCGGAAGATTCCAGCAATAGATCGAAGAAGTGTTGTCTTTCCAGATCCATTCCTTCCGACAATACCAAGAATTTTTCCCTTTTCCACCGAAAAAGAAACATCATCTACCGCTCTTACAATATCTGCACGCTTTACGTCCTTTTTCAATAAAGCCTGATGCATTGACATATGCATTAGATTTTTATAATCTATACTGACATGATTGACTTCCAGTGCAGTTTCACCCATAAACAGCCTCCCCTATTATACGATTTTCACATAACCATTCTCGTTCTTATATACAATATGAACACCTACACAGCACAAAACAAGCGAAATAAGGAACCACACTCCTATCAAAGGTACGTTTGCTGCCGTGTTATAAAGCAGCGCATTCCGCATGGTGTCTATAATCATTGCTATCGGATTCAGACACATCATCAGCCCATTCAATGGTTCATGTAATGTAGTCATCATATTATAAAATACACCAGATAAAAACATTAACATATTCAAAAGTATACTAACCGCATAGGAGAGATCATCCACGTAAACTCCAAAATGCATGAAAATCATTCCTAACCCAAATGCCAGTAATATCATTACTGCATATGCAGGTATTATCCAAAAAATGTAAATTCCAACATGTACGCGGAATATCAACATCATACCGACCAACACAATCATAGAAAACAAAAGTTTAAACAAATTCAAAATCATATTAGATAACAATAAAACAAATTTCGGTATATACACCTTCGTTATAATATCCCTGCTGCTTCTGATTTGCTTTACACTATGATTTACCGTTTTTGCAAAGAAATTCCACATTAACAATGCCGAAAAAACAAAGGTCGGGTAATTTTCTATAGAATTTCCAATAAGATTGCCAAATACAATGACATACACGAGCATGCTGAAAAAAGGCTCCAACAACCACCATAAACGATTCAGATAAGAGTTGGCAACTTCTGCCTTCAAATCTGTTTTTGCAGCATACACCATATATTGTCCATATTTTTTGATATCGCTAAAAAACTTCTTTACTTCAAATATTGGACCATGGTTATCCCAATTATTCTCTGTCCTCTTTTCAATCACTGCACTTGTTGCAACAGCAGCAAACGCTACAATGACTGCCCATAATTCCATCAAAATCAAACGTTCCTGTAAAAATGTAGATGACATTTTTTGTAACATTTCCACATAGTCTGTATTCATGTTCATTTTTACATTTCGATCACCTGTAATCTTTGTACAACCTGGCACTACAGAAACTGTTCCATTATCCACACTTTCAATATAAGAAGCGAACTCCCCATAGTTCATTTCTTTCAATAGGACAGACTTCATTGTACCATATATCCTGACTCTTATGATTTCAGTTTCTTCTTTACCGGTTATTTCAATATGATTGCATGTTCCATTAGCAATTGCATCACTTCCAACTTTCTCAATATAGCTTCCTTCTGCAGTTGTAATCTTTAATTGTAAATTCCGATTTCGAAATGGATATAAGGCTATTCCGGCGATTCCTAGCAGAAACAGAATTACCAGAACCCATCGACTTATCTTAGAAGCTGTTCGTTTCTCTTTCATTTTCTTCCTCACTCACTTACTTCTGTTCCAATGACTTTGTAATCGCCGCTTTAATCATTGTAGAACTTGTACTTTTTGTATATGGGAAAAATTCAATATTTGATCCAACCCGCTGTAATGATTTTTGATCTTCTATCCAATATGGGTTTCCAGAATAATCGTCCCCCGAAAACAGACAGTCAAAGTGATACAAATTCCACGCCTTCATCTTTTCGTGATTCTCATCTGTAACTTCAACCACCTGGTCTACATACCGAATAGCCTCTAAGATCTGCTTTCTCTCTTCAAACGGAATATACGGCGGATTTTTCTTAAATTTTACTACCAATTCATCCGATAATGCGCCTACTATTAAATAGTCACAACGCTCCTTTGCTCGGCGTATCAAATTTAAATGTCCCACATGGAACAAATCAAATACGCCTGCCAGATAGCCAATCTTATATTTTTCCATTATTCCCTCGATTCTATCATTATCCACACAACAACCTAGACATTATACCCATTTTCTGCAAGATAATCAACATAAGATTTTTGTGCATCAAATAAAGCCTTATGATGCGGTATCCGCTCTTCTTTCTTTGGATAAACCATATAATTTATTCCATAATCTAAACGAAGTATGTTTTCGTATCCACATGGAATACATATTTCAGTATCCTCGAATTTTGCTTTTATCAGGAATTCAAAGTCCAAAGCGTCATACTCTATTCGCTCCTGATTTCCCCAATATCGGGTTAATACCGCAATCTTTGTTGATACTTCCCCGCCAAAATTAACAAGCGTATCATGTAGTGCTTCACATATCTCTTTTCTGGAAAAAATCTGTGCCATCTTCCCGTAACAGCCTTCCTCCTCTTTAGAAAGTTCACACAAAATACGCCTTTCCGGATAACTCTGCTTCATCAGTAACCGTTGATAATGTGTTATTTTTTTATATTGAATTTTTCGCTGTGCCTCATCCAAAAGCACCTCATCCAACGGGAAAATATCTATCCAGATGCCCTGATTGCAGTTGTGTCCACGATTCCGTTCTTCAATCCCCGTCGTTCTGTTATCTCTAAGTTTTGCATATCCTCCATAGAAGCATTCCGGGTCACTTTCCGGTGTCTGTAGGAAATAGAACCCTGGCAGACAATGCGGTGCCACCTCCATAAATTTGTCATAATCCTCCCGAGGCATCGCAATATCCATATCATCGTCCCATGGAACATACCCTTTATGTCTCACAGTTCCCAGTAATGTTCCATAAAATGCACAATAGGAAATATCATTTTCTTCACAGATCCTAATAACTTCCTTAAGCAATTCTAGCTGCGTTTTCTTTATAGCATTAAGCCGATAATCTCTCTTGTAAAGTTCAATCGTATATCTTTTTCGCTCAATTCCATAAGTTCCATCAAATTTTTTTGTGACACGCTCCATGTTGTTATTCTGAAGAAATTTTATATGTTTGTCTATCTCCCGTCTGTCTACACTTGCCCACTTATAAAAAGCTTCCAAGGTGTTATAATTCCGATTATCTTCTACAAAAGCAGCCTCTTCTCTCTCAAATATATTCCATAAGTTATTTAACTGATATCGGTCTTTAAAATACTGTAATGGAATTCGAGACTCCGCTTCTGGAATATATATGTAAGTATACCGAAGCGCTCTAAACAATACATATTTTGCTGGGCAATTTTCTTTCACAAATTCCTGATCATAAAACAAAATTTGTCCGTCCACATAAAAACAATTATAAGGAATCATATCAATATATGCTTTTTTTAGAACAATTCCAAATTCTCCTTTCGATATCCCCTCCCCTTTAAGATTACATACTTCAAACGGTACCTGTTCAGATGACTGCTGGATTTTTTCATATAAAGCATCAAAAACCGCTTCAACCTTATCAGTGTTGTTCTGAAATTGAACTTTGAGGTAATTTATAAGCGTAGGGTTTTTCATATATGGCATTTGAATTTCATTTCGCTCACAGTTAATCGTCTGCTCTACACATGCAATTCCGTGTTTTTGCAGTTCTTTTGCATTATTATATATTAGCTCAAGGCTTTCCTTTCCCGCAGTATATAAAGCTTTTTTTCTTACACTTCCATCTTGATCAATTACTGTAGCAAAGCCATGCTCTTCTCCACGATCTGTCGATAATGCAGCAAAAATCGTCTGTGAAACCTGTCCATTTTTACTACATTCCACCAAAAAAGAATTAGCAAATACAGAATATACCCCATTTTCGATCAACGCGTCACTAATCTCGTCTTCTAGCGCAATCAATGTCTTCCTATCCACATAATAAGGTATTACCCTGTCACGTATACTTTTCATCGGAAGATATTCATCTGTATAAATAGCCTGCGGCAGTTTTTCATCGGGTGCCGGATAATATAATTTCCAGCCCAAAATTTCCTTTGTATCTTTCAATATTTCTATAACATTATTTCTTGTGAGCCTGTCCTTATGATCACTTTCCCGAATTCCCACAAATGGTTCATCTGATAAGCCATCCGGAACACCACATAAATATTTCATTCCAAGCCTGTTTTCACAACAAAACAAAAGCCGCCCTCTCTCCGATAAAAGAGGCAACACCTCATATAGCAATGCCCTCATTTGTTCTCTTGTCTGAACACATTGCTCTACAATGACATAATCATAAGTAGTTTTCCTTTTTTTCAAATCCGAAATATGCTCATCTAAAACAATAAGATTTTTATATCTTTCTCCACGCTTGCGAATATATTCTGCTCTTGTTATTTCTTCTTCAGCAACAACCACTTTGTTTATACTTCTGCAAAGCAGATCTACCATCGCCCCGTATCCATTACTGATATACAGACAACTGGCATCTCTGTTAAATTCATACCAATTAAATAATCCCTCTCTCATCGTACTCAACTGGTAGAAAGCTGGCCATGATGCATTGTGCAAGTATTCAACATGATCCTTTTTCTCTCCCAGGGAAATAATGTCTTCCACCTGCTTAATTCTTTCCATCACGGCTTACCTCCACTGTTATTGAATAATTTGTTCAATATGATTGCGTTTTTTTCTCCAATCATCCATCAAAACTAAATGATTTATGACTGCATTTTTGTCAACAACGTCAACTCTTTTTCCAACCGCAAATACCCGGTCTACAAATTCATTTGATATTGCCCCCTCGATCGGCAAGACAAGTTTCAGAAACTCTTGAAGGAAATCAACACATGCGTCTTGCATGCAAGACACATATTTCAATTCTCTTTCCGAACGATCCTGATAAGAGAACACCGGGTTTCCGTTATCATCAAAGTAATTGACAGATGGTTCTAACGATGTGATAAATGTTTCCATAATTTTAAATCTCTGTAAAAAAGAAGCTGTCTTCTCCTTAAACATTGCCTTCACGTCCACATTCCTCTCATCCTCAGTCCCGTTCCATCCAGCGTAAAATCCCTTTATCTCAAACGGTGCCATTCTTGCCAATGCCTTTTGCGTTGTTCCAGAAGAAACAAAATCCATAAATGCATACGTTTTTCCTATTTCAAGTCCAATATTCCCCATGTACTTAAAATAATTGCGTTTTGCTAAGTCCGCTCTTTTAAATATCGCCTCTGCATGCGCCCACACATATTTATGAATGCTGTTTCCATATACTTCTTCTTGATATGACAATATATCCCGTGATTCCAGTCCAAAACGTTCCCTCATCATCTTCTTAGGCGGCATTCCATTTGAAATATCAATAATCATGTTAATAAATGCTTCATTATTAATTCCTGTCATCACAGCCGCTTTTCTGGACGTATAAAAATATATGCCCTCCGGTACAGACATATCGTTGTACGCTTCTCTGGTCATACAGTACAATGTCTGCATCAAATAACCATCTCTTGCCGCAAACAAAATATTATCTACTGCCTCTTTTTTTATTGTCTCATACAACCATACCGCAAATTTTGATATTAATGGAGCACAGATTCCATACCCATAATCATATTCTTCCTGAAGTGCCACTCTTCCTTCATCCGTAGTCTCAACAAACGGGCTGTTAAAGAGCTTTGCAATTACTAACCCAAGCATTACACGTTCTTCCAATGTCTGCGCATAGTCAGTACACTCTGCAAATCCAGTTTTTCTGAAAAGTCCAACTCCACTTGAGATAAGAATATAATCAATTCCCGCCAATCCAGCACAGATTCCATCATGAATCTTATGGTCACCAATATGAAGATATTTTTCGTCCTGTACTTTCTCTTTATATAGTTCAAATAGACCCTGTAACTTTAATTGCTTGGCATCACATGACACAAAAAGTTCCTGATATCCGACAATTCCATTTTTGTCTAGAATGTCTTCCAGAACACATGCTGGAAGATACATATCTGTTATCAGCGAAACCTTCTTCCCGCTGGCAACACACTTTTTAAAAATATCTACCATGTCAGTACGTGGCACCAACACCTCGTTCTCTATCTGTATCTCTAGTCTAATACATTCTTGAACCTGTTCATCTGATATCTTATATTTTTTTTGAAATTTTCCATAAATATCATATATATTAGGATTGGAAAACCCCAACGCCTCCTGTGCCGCAATTCTCTTTTTTTTGAAATTTCTTATCGCCCTTCCTTGTTTCTGCAACTCTCTCTCAATCAACTCAAATACGTCTTCAGGACGTAGTACTTTTCTCATAAGAAGCGTGTCAAAAATGTCAAAACTAACTGCATCATATTTTTCAGCAAGCTCAAGAAGATACCTTTTATCTGTTCTCTTACCTACAGCCAGCTCTGCTTTCTCACATATTTTCCCGAGATCCCTTCCTCTCAAATCATACAAAAATGCATGTGAACTATGGCAATATTCCATCAACTGTATAAATATATCCTGTCTTGCAATTAACTGTTTTGTTAGTACAACTGCATCTGGTTGAAAAAGTATTATCTCATCTAACGTTCCGCGTTGATTTTCAAAATCCATCTGCAGGATATCAAATTTACATGACGCTTTTCTTATAGCTCCTTCATTTTTACGGGAATCTCCATAAATAACAATTCTTTTACATTTTTGTCTTAACAAGATCTCCCAGATATTATTACTCATATTTTATGCTTACCTCAATAACTGCTTACTTTCTTGCCTCAAAATATAATGGCAGATATCCTAAATATCCGTCACTTAGGCCATAATACACTTTTCCGCATACATCATTAAATCCACACTGACGCAATGTTTCCAAAATGTCCCATCCAAAAATCTGACATACAATCATTGGATCGACTCCCGGAATGGCACTTTCATAATACCATTCTTCTGTCGTTGCAACCAAACCGTTGTCTCCCATCTCTGCACGCACAGCAGTCTCCAGACTATTTCCATCAAAAGGGACTGTAAATATCAGTTTCCCCCCCGGTTGCAATACACGATATGCCTCCGAAAAAGCCTTCTGATATTCAGGCGTAAGTTCAAACACATCATTCGCCACAACCATAGAAAATGCCTCATCTTCAAAACTGAGTTTACATATATCCTCACATGATATTCCTGCAATCTCGCTCTCTTTGTTTCCTACGCCTGTATATTCAAACCCTGTTACATTCTTTATGTCTCTTACTGCGCTCCGATATATTTCCGTATTTTGCTCATATAAAAGAATCTGGTCTCCTTGTACATAGTTCTCTAATATCTTGTGAAAAATAAAACGCTGTCTACTATTACACCCACAATTCGGGCAGATAAGTCTTTCACGCCAGTTAATTTTCCGTCTTCCATTCTCATACTCCGCATTCTGGTAATCTACCAAAAGTGGCTGTGGCGAATTACATACCGCACATTTTCCATAGTAATAAAATGACTCTTTCCCTGTATTTTCGTGCAATTCATTGATGCAGCGTTCAAAATTCCAATATGGAATAAATTTCATATATGCATCCTGAAACTCCTCTGGACTATGAATTTCATATTCCATCACTTGCATTTCTTCATCACGAAAGAAGCAGTGTCTTACAATCTCCACTGCCTCTTCCATCTGTGCACCTTGAATATACGTTATGTCTCTTCTCATTATCTGTTCCAAATGCTTTCGTTCTTCTTTTTTCACTGGGCAACTCCTGTTAACTTAACTCACTACTTATCCATATCTTTCTTTAAAACATCCATGGCATTCTTCAAGAGATAATGTTTTTCTATCAGCTTTCTCTCCCTTGCAGCATACTCTGCAAGCATATCATAATCTTCATAAAGACTACAGATCACTTCTGCCATTTTACAAGCATCATTTTCAACAATCAGTGCCTTTTCCTCTGAACTAATTCCCTCTGCACCAACATCCGTCGTAACAACTGGTACTTGATAATAAGATGCTTCCACGATCTTACCCTTTACACCAGCACCTACTCGCAAAGGAACTACCGACATCCTACATGAATTATACAGTTGTTCCAATTTCTCGTCACTGACAAATCCTTCGACAATAATGTTGTCACTAGCAAGATTCTTTATCTCTTCTGTCGGCTTATTTCCAACAACATGCCATTTGATATCCGGATATTTTTTCAAGATTATCGGAAATATTTCATTTGCAAACCACAATACCGCATCAATATTAGGCGGGTGACCAAATCCTCCTACATATAAAATATCTTTGCGTTCCTGGAAACTCAGTGTATTTTTTTTGTATATATCTTCAAAAATATACAGTGGTATATTACGTATTGGTTTGTCAGGATATATCTCCTGCATATACTTCTGCTCAAAGTCACCTACTACATGTCCAACATCTGCTTTTTCAAACAATTCCATCTCAATCGGCTTCCATTTTTTTGCCTCAAGCAATGCATCCTCATCTCCCGTTAGTTCATACTGTCTCTGCAGGCGGATATGATGCAGATCATGAGCAAAATAAAAAATTTTGGCATTTCCGTAGCGCTTTACCAGATCAATATATTTGATTGAAATATGAGGTCTCTGCAAATAAACCACATCAAAATATTGCAAATTTTGTTGCATCCATTCTTCTATATGCATTTTGTAATAAGATCCATATAGAATTTCAACTCCCATTTTCAATAGTTCCTCCGTGTAAGGAACCGAATATGCAAAATTATCTCCAATAAATGTAACTTGCATTCCCATGCGCAAAAATGCTTTAATGTACATATATGTGCATCTTCCGCCGGCGTCATGATCGTGCTGTGGAACATAGTGATCTACTACGAGAATATGCTTTTTATGTCTGCTGCGATCCTTTGCAATAAATACATTTTTACCATTCTCAAAATGATCTTTCACCAATATATCTTTCCATTTTTCAAAGAATTTTTCTTTATTTGCAATCTGATATGCCTTTTGACCACTTGAAATATCAGTTCCGTTAGATACACCTTCGTAATGCACTACGACAGAAAATGGATTATATACTACTTGGTATCCATGTTTCCTCACTTCAAACGCCAAATCTGTATCCTCATAATAAGCAGGTGCGTACCGTTCATCAAATCCTCCAATTTCTTTCCACAGTGCAGTACGGATCATAATTGCTGCTCCCGAAATATAATCCGTCTCTTTTACATAATTGTAAATTGGTGCACCTGCCACTTGTCCATATCCAAAATTCCATGCAGACGCATCGCGCCACACAATCCCGCCAGCTTCCTGCAATCTTCCATCCGGATATATTAGTTTTGAACCAACCATGCCAATCTTTTCGTTCTGTTCAATTAATGTTACCAGTTCCCTCAACCATCTGGGTTGTACATAGGTATCATTATTTAAAAACAAAATATATTTTCCGGATGCCCGTTCTGCTGCATGATTGCAGTTGCGCAAAAATCGAAGGTTCTTTTTATTGTGAACTACCTTTATCCCAGATACTACTTCATTTATATATCTTGTAAAATCTGTTGAACCGTCATCCGCAATAATAATTTCATAGGACACTTTATCTGTATTCTGTAAAATGCTGTATAAGCAATTATATGTATATAAAAATTGATTATATACAGGAATAACTATAGAGACATCAGGCTGTTCATAAATTGGAAATTCTAATTTTTTCAGCCGCTTTATCTTCTCCTTATCTGAAACTTCTTCATCCTCTTTTGTACAATAGTAAAATGGATCTAATAATTCCAAACGGGCAATACTTTCATATAAAGAGTCGCTTCCATATTTTATAATGTCATTTACTTTGCCACCCTCATACCACTTCTGAATCTGTTGAAATATTTCATAATAATCAGAAGATTTTCTTAGTGAGTCTGCCTTTTTCAGTAGAAAAATATCTACTCCATTAACCAATGGGCACAATCCATCTGTAATCTCGTCTTCCCCTATATGAAGCCACTTTCTGTTTTCTCCATCCACCGCGCGGAAAAATCCAGTGTGTTTCATACACCCTAAATCTTTCGCACTAATAATTTTGTCAAACGAACTAATATGATGCTTCTCTAAAAATTTCTGAATTTCTTCTTCCGAAAAATACAAGTCTGACATCGCCCATATAGTTTTTCCATTCTTTTTCGCCTGACCCAAAATTTCTATCATTCTGTCATCAACAATAAGTCCTTGAATGACATACTGCTTTTCTTTCTCCAATAACAGGTCTATCTGCTCACCTGTTAGTTTTAATGATGCCCCGATTTCTGCGTAAATATCATTAAGCTGATTATTTTTTTCTCTCTGAAGGAATTTTGTTTCTACACGCTTTCTTGTATCCACAAACTCCATTGGCGAAGAAATAAATGTGGCATACTCTTTAGCAATTCTCCACCAGATTCTCTCCTTAAATCCAACCTTAGCATTGAATACCGTCTGAAACAAATCAATACTGATAATGTCATGTTCATCAATCTCTCTCTGCAGAATTTCTACGTTTCTCTGACACAAGCTGCACAGATGGTCTTCCAGCTTGTAAAACAGTTCAAATAAATCATTTCCATACATATCGTAGACTGCAATATGGTTGGCATGACAAAACAGACAGATTCTATTGTAAATCTCCCTTAAATTTCTAATCTGCGATGCTATAACGACCGCATCTACTTTTAAAGTAATCAGATCCTCTATGTTAAGATTCTTTTTTCCAAAAATGTATGGATCCGTTACTAACTTTTCCATAACACCCACAATCTGTAATTGCGGATATTCTTCTATCACTTTTTTAGCATTCATTCCTGTCCCATACAGTACAATTCGCTTTCCCTGTATCTTCGGAATAAATTCTTCAAACTTTTTTAATCGAAACTCAAATTCCAACATCAGATTATTTCCCCTTATGATTTCTTAATTCCCCTCACAATTGCCTGAAAAATGCGTTCATTATAACGTGTCACAAATTTTCTGCAACATTTCTGTACTCCTGCAACCTTTTCATCATCCGTCAAAAGCAATACCAGTTTATCAATAAATTCGTCTGTATTATGTGCTAACAAGAATGCCTTTGGCTCCTTGCCTTCACGGTACAAACCTCTTGCTCCACTTTCTGTCATAACCATTGCTTTTCCATATGCCATTGCTTCTATGCTTTTAATAGGAAGTCCTGTACCAGATAGCATTGGATTTACCACAACTCTTGCCTCATCATATACGTCTGTCAGATCATCCACATATCCCACTTTGGTATATAATTCTGATGCCTCTACCGAATTGCTGACATCCCCGGCAATCAGGAACTCTGCCTCTGGCACTCTTTTCTTTACCTTTTTCCATATATCATTTAAATAATATTGTAGCGCTTCTCTGTTTGGATCATTGTTTGATCCTACAAACAGCACTTTTCTGTTCTGTTTTACTTCTGTATGTTCTGCTGTCTCAAAATAATTTCCAATCGTTAAAACCCGGCGTCTGTTTCTGACCTGTTTTGCAAAATACCTTCTTTCATCTTTCTGAATTGCAAGAATAATATCTGCACGCAATAATCCCTTGCGTTCCTGGTGCTTATTTGTATAAAAAGTTTTCGGTTTTACGCCAATATCATAATACATATATGCTCTGTCAGCCAAAATATCATGTGTGTCAATAATTTTGGTTACTTCCTTGCCCAGCTTTGTCAATGCTTTTGACATAAATACATATTCGACCATTACATAATCAAAATGTTCCCGACTATGCAATTTAGCAACAAAATCATCTAAACCATTCGGAAACATATCATCTATCATATATGGAATTGGATACAAACGTAGTGCCTTAATTGGCAGTTTTTCCCGCAACTCTCCTCGCTTCACTGCCAAATAAGGCTTTTTTCTGTCAGAATCAAAAAAATGAACCTTGTTTGGCATCTGCTCCTTTGTGCTCATATATCCCACACGATCATTTGAAATTACAATCTGTACTTCAAATCCGGCTTTTTCCAATAATTTTACTAGATTGTACATACGTTTGCGGCTTCCATTGATCACCGGACAAATCGGTGCATTTGTGACCATCAATAATTTTTTCATCGTTTATCTCCAATCTTAGAATTTGCAGGAGCTCTTTCCCATCTTTCCGATATAAAAATCGCAGATACCTCTCAGCACATATGGAATATACTGTTTGTCATTCGCCCCTGCTTTGTATACTTTCTGTTCAAAAATCTCTTTCGCAATCTTATGATAACTTGTCCGCATTATATCTTTATGTTTTTTCATTAAATATAACCGATTTCTGGTAAAATAGTATTCTGTCAAAATATTTTTCTTTCCTGCATAACTCCCCCCCACTTTATGCCAAAGAGAGGATGAATAAATATATCGCATCTCCACGCCTGCTTTTCTAAACCGTAAAGACATGTCATCATCATCATAGTACATAAAATATTTTTCATCCAAACCGCCGACACGTTTTATTACCTCAATTGGAATTAACATGCAACAGCCCGACACAAATGTAATCTCATGACACAAATCAAAATTTTCCTTTTCAAGGCGTTCATCATGATATTGTGCATGACATCCTGTCTCATAATTTAAATCCCCACCACCATACCATATATCAACTTTATCTCTTGTACTATATATTTTGGGTGAAACAACCCTTTCCCCCTCTGAATATTTGACTAGTTCTTCTATCAGATTGTTATCTAGGACTGTATCTATATTAAGTAGCAAAACATAATCTGCTTTCTTTCTTTTCGCATATTCAATTCCAATATTACATCCACGCGCAAACCCCACATTTTCTTTTTTAATAATGGTCTTTGCTTCTGTCCATGTATTTTTGAAATATTCTGCTGATCCATCAGTCGATGCGCTGTCTACAAATACAATTTTATAGTTTGTATATGTCTGTTTATGCATACTGTCCATAAAATCATCCAAATATTTCATGCCATTATAATTCACTAAAACAATATAAACAGATTTACTCATTTTTTTACCTTTTCAAATCATTATTTTTTGGTAATTATCCGGTATCTGGATTATCGTTCCAAATATCTTGCAAAAATTATCTATTTCTCCCACTATCTCTTTCCCGTAACTATCACGATTGATCAACTTTGCCATTGAGATTGCCGGTATATTCCAAAACAATTTTGCAGTAACTAATGTAGTTGTTGTAATTCCCACAATACACTTTGGTTTAACATCCAATCCTGCCAAAATGCTCTCAAGCGGAACATCATTTCGTATATCAACTTCACACCCTAACTTGATATATTTGTCAATATTTTTTTCTCTCGGATGTGGCTTTATAATAATCCGGTAACCCTCTCCTTTTAATTTTTCAATCAAACGTTCTAATTCACGCATATCCGCATTATCCAATATGCGCTTCTGTTCTCCGTATGTCTGCGTGCATATAATTACGCTCTCCTGATAGTTTTTAAATGCATTGCAGTCATATATATGTTTCGTTCTCTGCAATGTCCATTTAAAGTACCTGATAGCCCGCCTGTTTTTCACAAAAGAATTTCCACTTTTAATAAACAGCGTATTTTGTATCAATTCGTCTCTCCTAAAAAGCATAGCCTCACTATAGCGCTTTTTCCATGTCCGCATACTAATCTGATTCCAGATAGCAATCACATCTCGCGTATGCAAGTCTTCAAACAACCACCCTTTCCAGTCGCGCATATAAGTTGCCAGTCCTTCTTCTATTACTATATGAACAAGATTCTTTCGCACCCCCTCATTATATAACATAACTGAAAATTCCAGCTTCGGCATTACCGGACGAAGTATATAAAATTTCCGTCCTTCATCTTGATGACTTCTAAGATAATGTTTTACCTCAGCAGATGTTGCCAATGCACCGAACTTAAACCTGTAAACTTCCATATCATCAAACCATTTTCCATTTGCAAGCTTAGGCTCGATAATGCACCCGTCTGTCGGATGTTCAAACACTAAAACAATTCCCTTACCCACGTTTTTTTTCTCTTTTAGCCACTTTATCGTAGATATAGCTGATAAGAAATGCCATGAGGATGTAACTAGCGCCACATAATCAATACTCTTTTCTCTTTTCAATCGTCTCACTAACTGCTGTGACGTCAATTCCGTCAAATTTTCTTTCATAAATCCCCCAGAGCTTTCTCAGATTTTCTGTTTTTTATTCCATGTGTTCCAATACTTCTTCAAATGATATAATAGGACAGTCAAAAATTTCTTCCAGTTTTTCCTCAATTGAATTAAAATAAAAAATAGGGGTAACAATAACTGCATCCACTTCTTCCAAATCGTCCTCCATACTTTTTACTTCAATCTCAGTTTTCACATTATTTCTGTTCTGATCAATTGCATATTTTACCTTAATGCCATTTTCCGCGAGTTCTCTGTGTAATCGCTCTCCGATATAATGATACCCATAAATAGCTACAGTTTTATAATTCTTCTCTTCAAAATAGTCACTTAACTTCTTTCCATCTTGAAGAATGCTTACCCAGCGTGCCAGCGCATCAATAACTGATGCATTCTTCATCGCGCGTTCTCTCTGCTGTTCCGTTTCTTTTCCCTTCGCTTTTGCAACGCCAACACCCGCAACAGTGGCTCCAGATGCTGCTCCCAATAAGGTAGAAATAACAGCTATAACTCCTTTTTTCATCTTATGCTCCTCACTTTCTCATAAATATTTGTGTTACCCCATAATAACATCACTGATCGATATAATTTTACAAGATACAACCTTTTCCAGTTGCTCCGCAATGGTATCATAATCAAATGTAGGTGTTATTACAACAACATCTACTTCTGGAACTGATCCTTCGATACTATATACATTTAATGACGGGTCTAAACGCTGAGCGTTTCGATCAAAAACTGCCGTCACTTCAATTCCCTCTGTGCATAATTCTTCATAAAGCCGCTTTCCGATTTCGCCCATGCCATATATCGCTATTTTCTCATAATGATTATTTTTAAAATAATCCGCCACAGAGATATGCTGATTTCTATTTTTCAACCACTTATTAACAATTGCAAAATAATCTTCGAATTTAGCCAACCGTTCCTTCAGCTCTTTATATTTTATTTCTGCATTTTTTTTGGTCAAAAAAACTCCAAGTAACACACCAGATACCAAACTTAGCGTTCCTATAACCGCAACCCATCTTTTTTTCATGTTATTCCCTCTCAGTTATACTTTTTAGGATAAGATCAGCCACTTCCCTCACTGCTCCGTCTCCACCGCGTCTCTCGGTAACATACTTTGCAGCATTTTTTACCTGATCCATTCCATTCGCAACGCTACACCCAAACCCGACCTGCTCAATTACTTCCAAATCATTTATATCATCGCCAATATACGCCACTTCGCTCAAACCAATATGATATTCTTCACAGATTTGCTTGACAGTCTGAAGTTTATCCTTAATACCTTGCTTCAATATATCAAGATGAAGCTTGTCACCTCTGCGCTGATTTAACATCGTATTCTCACCCGTGATAATTCCTGTCAGTACCCCCTGCTGACGCAACAGTTGAATTCCCATCCCATCCAGCGTATTAAAACGTTTCATTTCATCTCCCGCATTGGAATAATACATTCCCCCATCTGTCAAACATCCATCACAGTCTGTCAAAAACAATTTAATTTCATTTAAATCAACTTTCTCCGTATTCTTCTTCAAACGATGCTCCAGTTGTTTTTCTATTATGGCCCAATCACTCGGTTCATCGATTTCAAAATATGTAGACTCGTCCATTTCGCAGACACGTATATTCCCAGATACCCTGTTTCGGCTTTCCAACAGTTCTTTTCTCCCTGTAATATAGAATGCACCATTTTCAACAAGATAGCCATCAAATTCCTGTCTTCTCGGGCGGTGGAACACATCATAATTGGTTGGTGACGCCAGCCCTTTTTTATCTACCGCCCAATGAAAACGCTTTTGCCGCACTACGGAAAGAACGCTATCTGTATCTTGTTGTTTAAAAATATCAAATCCTCTCTCAAGATCCTCTGCCTGAATCAGCGGCGAAGTCGCCTGCACCAATACAATATTATCAAATGTATATTGTTCTGCAAACTCTAACATTGCGGATTCTGTAGTGGCAGTATCTGATGCGGTATCTGCACTTCTTCCTATCACTTCAACTTTATCCAGTTTAAACTCTTCCACAACCGTTTTAATGATGTCACTATCTGTAGCCACATATACTTTATCAATCTGCTTACACTCACTTGCAGCCTTGGTCGTCCAATAGACCAACGGATGTCCTGCAATTTTACGAATATTTTTCAGTGGGATTGATTTGCTTCCCCCTCGAACTGGAATAAATGCTATGTTCATGCTCTACCTCTAATGTTTTCTATATTTCAATTTTTCACGTTGAACCGCCTCAACATCAAGTATTTCTTTTTCTTTATAATGTAAGGCTTCATATGTTGCCATAAGATCTCTTTTTAACTTTCGAACACCTTCCGGTTCCAGGGATGCTGCATGGTCTGTTCCTTTCCATGTTCGATCCAGAGTATAATGTCTTTCAATCACAGATGCCCCCAGTGTATATGCTGCAATATCGACAGCAATCCCCAGATGATGTCCCGAAAAGCCAATTCGTTTCACCCTGTTCTCATACATTTCACGAACCCTTGTAATCTCAAGCAGGCAGACATCCCCAAAAGCAACTGGATACCCCGATGTACATACATACAATACAACATCTTTATTTCTTCCCTTTTTTTCAAACAATTGAATGAGCTTTTCTTCTTCTTCATGAGTTGTCATGCCAAGCGAAATATGTATCTCTCCCTCATAGTTATCGCATAACCATTCTAACATCTCATAGTGATTATTGCAGGCAGATGGAATTTTAATAAACTTTGGATGCAAGGACGCTATCTCTTTTGCTGAGGTCAGATCCCATACAGAAGTACTATAAACAATATTCATTTCTTCACAATATTCTTTTAATTCCCGATGCTGCTCTACCGTAAATTCCAAAAATTCTCTGTGTTCCCCGTATGTCTTTCCGTAAGAATTAGCTGGATTCGGGTGTGGCGCATTATACTGTTCGGGAGTAAGCAATTCCCTATTGCACCGCTTCTGAAACTTCACGGCATCCACTTCACAATAAATGGCTGCTGTTCTTATTAATCTCTTTGCTATGTCCATATCACCCTTATGGTTACATCCAATTTCTGCAATGACGAAAGGTTTTAAATATTCCATGCTTATGTTGTCCTCCATATCATTTCTTACATCATGTCAAAAAAAATATATATATATTGAGTATATCACTTATTGACCTTTTTCACTATAGTCATTTCTGTTTTTGTATACTTTTTCTCAATTTTCGTCGAAGTATGTTCTGCCGTACAATTCACTTATTATTATCTTACCCCACCAGCTTTCCAAACATCCGTTCTTTAAGTCCGAATTATTCACGAAACACCCTCCTCCTTCAAACTTTATTTTAATTCTCCTTTTTCAAATAAACTGTCAAAATCGACTCTTTCAAAAACCTCCAGCTTGCCACCGCGGGTTGCATTGTATATCTTTATACCATGTGTTTCGGCATATTGTTTTGCTTTTTGGTATGCTTTTAACTGTTCATTTTCAGTAACTACTGTCGTTTTTGAATTTTTATTATAATAATTTTCAACAAAATGGTTTGATTTATCTTTATAATCTTTAGAAAAGCTAAAATCAACACCCAGTAAATAAATCTCTTTAAATCCTAAATATACAGCAATCTGTATTGCATCATATGTAACGGTTCCACAGCCATAAACCCCATACTCTAAATCATCACAAAAATCTGGCAGTTCATTTCGTGAAAACGATAAATGGAAATGATATCTATATGTATCATCCGATACATTATTTTCCCAAAAACCAGGATATAAATCTGAAACAAATTTTATAGGTCCCTTTATCTGCTTTATTTCTTCCACACTCTCCTGTATACAATTGACATCACATACCACATAATAGTCCGGTCTCCAATCTGTTTTGTCAAATGCGAGATATATTCTGTTTACACCGATCGAATATTCCCCCTGTTGATTCAGTGTGTCTAGATCCTCCATTTTTAAACTTGGTCCCGTTGCAACAATAAAACACCGTTCACCTGCATTTCTATCCTTCAATTGGGCAATTTTTTCATTTTTATACTCAGAAAATACATGTGAAAAATCAAACATATTCTTGACTGGCAAATTCTGCCGTTCTGTCAGTTTTCCTATATCTCTCATGTCGACAGTTACATAGACCTCATCAATATAATTCTTCCAGTTGGATGATGGAATCATTTTCACATTTTCGCATGAAGCTACGATTTTTTTCACTTTTCCAGAATCCGTATTTTCTTCGGGAATCAGATATAAGTCTGCACAGCCTGATTTGCATAATAAATCATAAAAATAAAGGCTGTAAAAATTCGTTCCATAAACACCATATCTTCTGCCTTTATTATAACTTTGTATTTTCTCCGCAAATCCAGAATACTCTGCCACACCCTGTAATTCTGACGGGCAGTCTCTCATATCCCAATACCAGTATATCCCTGCATCCTCTAGTTTCTGGACGATTTCCTGTGATTTCAACGGAGTAATCAATATAAAATAATCTGAATAATGCTCCAAATATTCCTGAAAATCAATTACCTTTTTCCCAAGATAGCTTTCTCCACATTTATTACTGTCTATAAATGCTGCAATCATCTCGTCCGGTATCCGGGATGCAATTCGTTTTCCCCTGATACCAATGCCCCAAATAACGCATTTCATAATACACATCCTGCTTTCCAACTAATCGTTTACAATCGCCCGCTGTCCAGTCGATTAAACTTACTCAAAAATTCCCATTTCTCTTCTTCTAAACATTGCATTATCATAGTAAAAAACTTTTTGTAATTCTTTACTCAGCTCCATATGTTCTTCTGCCAACTGTCCAAAAAAAGCGTCTACAAACTTTTCATTCAATGAACCCATATTTCCGTCCATCAAATACATATAATCTTTCATGAACCGGCATACACCTTCATTCATCCGTTCCCTGACATCAAATAATATCTGATTCATTCCATTTTTGCTACATACGAAGTTTCCATTTTCATCTACAGCCTTGATCATTCCATATGGCGCCGTCAAAAAACTCTCTACAAATAAAGCTAATTTATATAAACCAACTCTTTCTGCCAGCAGATCATCTTCATCCTGAAAGCAGGAGATCATTGTATTCGTTTTCTGGCATATATTTTCTTCTGTTTTATTATATGCGAAATAAAATCCCATCAGCGGCTTATGGATAGTCTTTGATAAGTAATATTGATTATTTCCATAAAACCATAAATCCACGACGGCGTCTTTTTCATTGATTCCAAGATTCTGAACATATTTTAAATAATTCTTTTTTTCTTTTCTTACTTCATTCAGAATCTGATTTTCATACGCCATGAACCATGGTTTTACTTTTTCATAATCCTCCGGGAGATTAATTTCTTCACTATAATGCTCTGCATCAGACGGAATCACAATATTAAACCGGTCTTCCATGTATTCAGCAAATTTTCCATTATATACATGGCTTGCAATTCTGTCTAATCCTTCATTTTCCTCATAGGACGTAATCAATATCAGTCTTCTGGATATTGCCAGATAGCAGGTCTCCGGATATTGTCCCTGTCCCAATAATTCAATCATATAATGATAATCTTTTTCCAAAAAATAACCATCTCTCGCAAAAAACAGAAACCGTTCTATAGTTCTTTTTTTTGCTTCCTCCAGCAGCCACGTAAGGAAGGAATATATGATTCCTCCCCAAATGCAGTACCCCATCTTCTCGAAATCCTGAAATACGACTTTTCCTTTGCTTTCTGCGAGTGCAAAAGGACTGTTAAATATCTCTGCAATGATCATTCCCATAAATAATGATTCATCCAGATCTTCTATTTTAGGGATCATTCCCCCTAACGATGAATTTTTTAACATCTCACTGCCATTCATAATATAAGCCCCGTGGATCCCATATTTTTCCGGCATTTCCACATCACTCCGATAATTGTCTCCTATATGTATGGCAGTTCTTCCACAGACAACCGTCTCTGCATATTTTTTCCATAACGTTCCATCTTTTTTATTTGCCTTTTCTTCTCCAGAAATAAAGATGGATGGTACCGTAGAGACACCGTTTTCCATCAAAATATCGCGTATGATTTTTTCAGGCAGATACATATCACTAATCAGATGCACTTCTTTATTCTTGCCGATTTCATTATACAGCTGGATCATATCTTTTCTTGGAATCAGAAACCGTTTTTCAGTTTCAATTTCAATTTCCATAATCTGCTGCAGAACATCCTCTGAAAATTTCCACGTTTTATTCATGGAACAATAGATATCATCCAGTAACTGTTCCTTTTTGGAATTGCCAAACTCCGCTTCCATCCTCATCTCATAGTAATTAATGTGGTCTCCCAGTGCTTTCTTCACTCTCATATCCACAATTTTATAAAGATCCTGCGGCATATAAATTTTCCGCATAATAAGAGTATCAAAAATATCAAATGAAACTACTTCATAATTATCGATCTCGTTTTTCAGCTTATCGTATGTTTTTTCCCAATATGGATTCTCTGTATAGGTCTGATCATCTTCCTTCTCGCAGGCCAACTGTCCATTTAGATAATATACCGGAATACCCAGATCAGCTATCCTTGCATAAATTATCTTCCAGTAATTTGAGGATGTATTAATAATGATGAGATCTGCTTTTTCCCTGACTTCCTCTTTTCCCAGTACCGGAACGCCATAGATTTTTTTCCCGATATTAGCGTTGTCCCTGTCCATCAGTCCAATAATTTTAAAATCCGTAACGCATGGCAGTAACGTTGCTGTAAATCGTCCAATTCCATATAAGACAATCTTTTTATCTTTAAATTTTCCAAAATTATTTCGAAACGTTTTTTCTTCCGTATTCTGATAGTTGTTTCTTTTTTCCATCTTCCGTCCCTGCCTGCATCCCTGACTTTTCAAATTTTCTCTAACACCCTGATATCACTCACCGGATGTACTTTCCGCTGCCCTTCCGGTGGCAGTTTGTGATACTCTCCAAACTTAAATGACAGATACTGGTCATAATCCCTGATTCCCTGGAACGTTATCCCCTCAAAGTCAATACCCGCCGAATGTTCGTACCATCTGGTACGGTAGCCATAAGCCTTATTCGGTGTCGGGAATGTAAGGATACGCACCCACTTTGTCTTTTTCCTGTCTGTTTTCTTTATAAAGCGATTAAAGCTTTCTTTTAATGTCTGTTCCGGCACCTTGCTCATAACAGTATACAATCCGCGCATAAAAGGATTTTTGTCCGCCACCCTGCCGACTTCTGACCAGAAAAACTTACGATACAAAAAGCATACAAAATTATGTACTCTGCGGACTCCATAATTTTCGGGAACATAATCCAGTGGAAAAATATCGATAAAAACTCCCTGTTCATACGGCATATGTTCCTGATGTTCCCTTAAAAATACAGTGTCTTTCCTGCGGAGTTTGCCGTATCCCCAGCGATATCCCGGCGTATTCCGGTGATCCTGAAAATAAAAACGTGTCGTATCCAGTTCTGTCTCGCACGCCTTTCGGAACTTCTCGTACTCCGAACGCAATAATGCCACATCTGCATCGTCATCCCACGGTATAAAACCTCCATGACGCACCGCACCAAGCAATGTTCCGGCTATAATGTTATAGTGAATATTACACTTTTTACAAATACGATCCACTTCTTCCAGTAATTCTAATTCTGTAAGCTGCAGATTACGTAAAGTCTTTTTATCCAGTTCAATCATCCAATTTTACACTCCCGATTTTTCTTCCTCACAGATGCTTTTTGCTACATCCGGATAATTTGTAATAATCGCACTGACTCCCATTTTACACAAGCGATGCATCTCATCTTCGCTATTTACTGTCCACACATGAATGTCAATATTATTTTTCAGGCAGTCATGCATCTCATCTTCCAGATGGGTACAAAGTACAGATGGATTCACCGCACTGACACCATTCATTTTCGCATATCCTGCTACGCCCGAAAGCTGATGACTATATAGAAATGCCAGTTTCGCATCCGGATCAAATTCCCGCACCTTCAACACGGATCTGTGGTTAAAAGACGAATACAACACCCTGTTTTCATATCCCATCTCATGAACAAGCGCTACTGTCTTTTTTTCTATATCTTTATAATAAATAACACCTGTTTTCAATTCTATATTTACTGTAAGATTTGTATCTTTTAAACATTCAAACACTTCACGTAATGTAGGAATGCGGCATTCGCCTTCATAGTCTGGATGTGTCTTCTTAAATTGCAGTTTTTTCAATTCTTCCAGTGTATAGTCTGCAATTCTTCCACTTCCGTTGCTTACCCGGTCAATCCACTCATCGTGTGCTACAACCAGTTTTCCATCCTTTGTCAGCTGTACATCCAGTTCAACACCATCTGCCCCCATAGAAGCTGCAAGTGTAAATGCCTCCAGCGTATTTTCCGGTGCATAACCAGATGCTCCTCGATGTGCCCATACTTTTGTTCCAGCCGACACACATCGGTCTTCACCAGCCCCAAAACGTACAAACTCCAATTTCTTCTGTTCCGGCTTCACAATCAGTACATCCCAGAGATCCTGTGTCACAGTATCCGGCTTTCTCTCATAACGAATAGATTTTTCCGGCTTTTTGTCCGGGAAATATTCACATTTGCTGCAGCCAATGGAAATGATCGGGAAACTTCTTCCCAGATACACACAGTCAGCATGTGTATGCCCATGAATATAGCCCAATACACAATGTCCCTGCATATTATGATATGTTTCCAGTACATTCATAAGTGCTTCACCATTCCGAATATCGGATGCC
>OGIH01000602.1_pt1 | contig 26515 bp, 32 predicted proteins | sample 1571721 | NCBI WGS metagenome assembly OGIH01 (sample SAMEA2582068, study PRJEB24529) | metagenome | biome: Human gut stool | place: China | collected 2011
AATGAAGATCCTACAACTGACAAAGAAGGATATAACCGAGGAACAGTTGCACGAACTTTACGGAGAGTTTGGGGATCTCTCAAGCGATGTTTTAGACCTGTATAATATGTCGTTAGTCAACGATGTAGAAATAGAAACACGAGCCGCAAACGTGCTAAAAGTGAACGATATTGAAACGGTAGAACAGTTATATAAATATGTTGCTATGTTCGGCTTTAAAAAGCTGCTTGATTTTGATAACATGGGAGCCACAACGCTACGCCGATTAAAGTACGCACTACGGAAAAAGGGACTTTTAGACAATAAAGATAAAAGCCCTTTGATAGATTTTTTCCGAAAGTAATCATTTAACAATCAGTTTTTTATTATTTAACGAAAAGTAGTATTAACTACTTAACGAATTTACTACTTTTGCATCATAAGCGAAAAGTAGTATTAACTACTTAACTACTTTTCGTTATACCAAATATCTAATAATAGTAATTTTTAAAACCTAAGATCATGGGAAAAATTATTGCAGTTGTAAACCATAAGGGGGGAGTAGGCAAAACGGCCACCACTGAAAACCTGGGGGCGGCCTTAATGAAGAAAGGAAAAAAAACGCTTCTTGTTGACCTGGACGGCCAGGCGAATTTAACAAAGTCGCTCGGCTTTCCTATCAATATGGCCGAAGGTACAATTTATCATGCAATGAAAGGCCTTTGTGAACTTCCCATTATCGAAAACGTGGACGGTATTCAGTTTGTACCTTCCTGCCTGGATCTTTCGGTAGGAGAGGCCGAATTTCTAAACGAAGCGGGGCGGGAACTAATACTATCTCAATTATTAAACAAGGTAAAGGATAAATTCGATTTCATCCTTATAGATTGTCCCCCGTCCCTGGCTCTGTTTACGTTAAACGCCATGACCGTAGCCGATAGCCTTTTGATCCCTGTACAGGCTGAATTTTTGGCAATGATCGGGACGGGATCTATTTTAACCGTAGTAAATAAAGTACGTTCCCGGCTCAATCCGGATTTAAAGATAGAAGGGGCGGTTTTAACTCAATACGACGGAAGAAAAAATATGAATGAAAGCGTTACTGAAATGATGCGCAAAAACTTTACCGGATATGTGTTTGAAACGCTGATCCGTGATAATGTAGCAATCAGCGAAGCAACCGCCGCCGGGCGGTCTGTCCTTCATTATTCCCCACGCTCTTACGGAGCCAGGGATTATATAAAACTATGTGAGGAACTGTTAGCGAAGAACCAATAAAAAAGTAATACCTATGTCAGATGAAGAAGTTAACGAAGCAATTAAAGATAAGATATATCTTTTAGCCACAAGAGTTAGTGACGATGAAAATAAAATATTTTGCGTCGGCGTATTCAGATTAGGTACTCCAAATACGGAGTTTGTAATGGGAGATCTTAATAATGACAAGGATTATCAAGTAGGAGAAGAAGTTGAATATATCTATAATGCTAATTACACAAATACATTGTATTGTGCGCTCGAATGGTTGAGTAGAGTAAAATAAATCAAAAAAGTAAACCGGATATGAACAGCATAGAACAATTCGATCAATTAAAAGAAACAGCCGTTACCCTGCTGCGAGCTTGGGCGGAGTCTGGGGGCTTGTTTCCGGAAAAGGAATTAAACGCCTTCTTTTATTGGTTCACCAATGATAAGGACAAAGGCCACCGCCGTATTGCGGCCAAACAGTTAGTTACCCAATGTATAACCGCCTTTCACGGTTCAGATTGGAAAGCAAACCTTACTGACTTAGAGGATAGGTTAAACAAACTGATCGACACGCAAGACGTTCCCCCCTGTCCTTGCAAGATCGCTAAAAATCGCCTGGACGCTGAAAAGTGGCTAAAAGTTCATGCTATAACAGATAACACACTGCAAGAAATAACGGAAGTGTGCCGGAATAAGGAAAAGCATACAAAAATATACGTCCTGGATTTGGACGGCCGCCGGGTTCAATGCGTTACGATCTGTCCCGGCTGTTGGAGTATGGCCGAAGAAAAGGATTTAATAAGATAACATTAAAAAATTAACGATATGGCAAAGAAAGACGAACTAAAAGATAATATGTCTAACGCTATGGGCGGCTTAGATACTTTTTTCGGTGGTGAAGTTCCACAACAACCAACAGCGGCCACCAAAAAGGCCGTTATCCCTAAAAAGGATCCGGTAAATGAAAAACTTACCCGTTATAATTACGTTGTCACTAAAGAGCAAAAGAAGCGGTTAAAGAAACTCGCTGCCGATAAGGATATGACACTAAAGGAAATATTAGAGGCTGCGTTATCGGAGTATTTGAATAAGTACGAAAGTAGAAAATGAAAATAATTTTACGCAAGCCTTAATTAAGTTGCGTTTTGTGAAAACCTTTTAGTGCTTTTTTCGTTTATAAAAATATAGGTTTTTAGCATAATTGCGTATCTTTGGGCTGCATTTTTGCGGAAAACTAAAAAAAGGAAGGATCTATTTTAACAAAAAAGGATATTATAAAATATTGAAATATTAAGGAAGCGATTAACTATTAAACCGAGCTTTTCCGAAATCTGGTAAATTTCAAAAGTGTTGCTCATAGGTTCGATAGGTTAACGCTACACGTTTAGGCGTGGGCGTAACCGAACCGGAGCAACAGGGCTTACCAGAGCCTCGGAAAACCGGGGGCGTTAATGTCTCACGCTTTCGTTTTTGGTGGCCTGTTTGCATTTGGGACTGCAAGCGCAATTTTAAAAATATGATAACCGTAAAAAAGTTAAACGAAAAGGCTTTTTATAAAAGTCTTTCTGATCTGAGTTGTTTAGATCCGCTATCTTTCTTTCCCGAACCGACCTATCAACAAATGACCGAATATATCGGGCTATCTCAAGAGGTCATTTTTACCATGTATAAAAACATCGACATTTCAGTTATTGAAATGGAAAGCCAAAGTTATGCGGAGATCCGGTTTAAGGATTCAACATTAGGTTTGAACTTTAACAGTTCCGGGATTTGCGTGCAAGCTCTTTTATTCGATGATTCAGAGGAAACGGAAGAAGTACCCGCTTTTTATTTAGGCAATAATGACATCTATATAAACTAATAAAGCTATACATATATATTAAACATAGAGTTCTTATGTTAGCCTTATATCACTTAAACACACAATGACGTTGCCGTGAGGCAAAACAGAAATTAAATTTTTCATATTGAAGCGGGCGGCCTGTGAAGGTCGCCACGCTTCCCCCATACATTTCAATCGTAATACAAATTCAGATCCTTACTACTTGGCTGGTGGCCGTCCTCAAAAGTAAGTACCTGGTGATCTATTTCTTTCCCGTCACGGTAAACCGTTACGTCCCAGGTCATGGGATTAGTAATACTTTCCTCGTCCCGGTCTGCTACGCCTCCGGAAACGGCGAACTGTACTGCTTTTCCTTCTGTGCTTACGGAAAACGTCGATCCGGTTAGATCTTCGTCACTGAAAACAGTTTTCGACAAACTTTTGTTTGCGATATCGTCCTTTAATGTAGTTCCGTTTGCTACGATCACAACGGATTTAATGAAATTCTGATAATCGCCGCTTTGTTTAATTACTACCTGGTACATGGCCGCCTTTCCGCTGCCTGGTTCGTCCTCGTCATTGCTACAACTATAAAACACTGCGGTCATGGCCGCCAGTAACAGAACTAAAATACTAATGCGTTTCATCTTGTTTAATTTTAAAAGGTGAATTATAAGTAAACGATAAATCCGGCTCCTATATGGTTATTATTCCGGATTATGGAGTTAAACAGCATTTCAAATTTATATTGCATAAATAAGGCAAATTTAGGGGATAACAGGAGTTCCGGCCGTACTCCCACCTCATACCCGTAAACAAACGCTTTTGACCTCTCTAAGCGGATTAATTCGCTTTTCGTCTTGGCCTTCTGAAAGCCGATTGATCCAACGGCCACACCGGAGAGAGAAAAGCGGGATCCTTTCAGAAGGTAATAGGAAAATTCGGCTCCGGCGGTTGTTGTGTTGGCCGTAACTGCATCTTTAGATAGGTTCCGGTAGTTGAGAACCGCACCTACTTTAAAGCTCTTGTACACTTTTCCAAAACCTACGCTTCCCTGCACCTGGTTTTGATCTACGATATAATCGAGGCTACCGTTTAAATATTGGCTGCCGATATACTGTGCTTTCGTGATCGTTGCCACGAATAAAACAGCTATTAAAAGGATAATCTTTTTCATAATGTTACGCTTTTTAGTTACTGTTCACCACGTTAATAACGACCGTATCCGAACGGGTTATAATTTCGGAACTGACGGATAAAATAAGCGATTGCGTCCCGGAAGTGGCCGGAACATAATCAAAGATCATTTTCCCGGCTTCCTGGTAGTCGTAAATAATCGTTTCCCCTGGTGTGTACTCGTCATTCTCTACTAAGATCTTACCGCTGCCGTCTTTAACGGAAAAGGTAGTAAACAGTTCGTCCGAATTGGCCGGATCCAGGCCGTTAACGGAAAAAGTACATTTGATTGATCGGCCAACGGTAGGCGTACCGCCGTCTATGGCTTTCAGACTTACCGAAAAATCCCGGTTGATAATTTTTAGGTCGTTATCACATGAAGATAACAAAACCACTGCAAACAATGTCATTAAAATGCTTCTCATACTCTTTCTTATTTATTGTTTATCCTATCAAATAAATTATTCAGATCCACGCCTTTAGAGCGTAGGAATGATATATATTTCAAAAGGTTCGTTACCTTCCTGGTTCGTTCTATATTACTGATCTGCTGCGGTGTTACGCCTATATCGTTCGCCACGTCCTTAGCCTTCATGTCTAACCGGGTTCTCTCTACCTTCAATTCATTTCCTAAATTCATAATTAAAAAAGTTTAGCGGGTTTACTTTCCTGTTATTCTTTATAATCTCATAATGTAGGTGATTCCCGGTACTCTGCCCCGTCGATCCTACAAAGCCGATAACTTCCCCCTTTCTCACTTCCTGCCCTACCTTCCGATAAATATAAGTAAGGTGTGAGTATTGGGTTACAAAACCGTATTTGTGTCGGATCACTACCGTTTTTCCGTATCCTGCCATATTGCCGGAAAAAGTAACAATTCCCTGGGCGGTGGCGTGTACTGTGGCGGCGTAAGCTGCGGCAAAATCTACCCCACTATGAAACTGCCGTGTTCCCTTTATCGGGTGGATCCGATAACCGAAGTTATCGGAGATCCGGAAGTTCTCAAGTAACGGACACTCGGACGGGACATAAGAAAAAATTTCATTGTCCCGGCTGATAATTTCCATTACAGGGGCTATATTTTGAAAATCCGCTGCCGTCTGTAAAACCTGGATAATAAGTTTATACTTATCCGCTTTTACCTCTTGGCCGAACGAAGGCAAAACGACACATAAAAACAATATGTTAAATACCTTCCACATTTGATAAATCGGAGTTCTCAAGATCAAATAAAATATGTCTTCCCCCGTTTTTCTCGTTTATCTCGATCCGGAAAACCTTCTCATCCGGAATGGTGAACTTTGAAAAGGCTACGACATATTTTAAATTCTTCCGGCCTTCTACCCTGGGCGTGTAATATTCAGAGAATAGAACCGTTTGATCTACTTCCTGCGAAGCGGTGAGTTTGGCCGTTTTCTTGTCAACGATGAAATAACGGATATAATCAATATCGTAAGGGATCCTGCTTTTATTCTCTATCTCAAAAGTAAAGAGCAAAAGATTATTGTAGATATTGAGGTTATTAATACTGAACGTAATTTTATTCTTTATGATTCCTTTGTTAAAGATCTGCCGTCTGGCCGTATATACGGCTTTCATCACGCTATCCCGTTCAACTGCGGGAATGATATTATCCGAAAGGATAACATTTGCTTTCTTATCTGGCTGCTGTTCCCCTATCTCATAAACGAAGGCTTCCGGATCCTGGCGAAAATCCACGTCATAGGTATAAAACTTTCCGTCTGTGGTTGCTAAGGACAAATTAGTTTGTTTGGGAAATCCTTGCACGGTTCCGCTTGTGGCGATCATCCGGATTATATTTTCTGTTTTCTCTGCCTTATCTACATTTATACAGGTATCCCCGAAATCTATGTAGATGATCTTTTCCGGGGCGATCAAATGGGTTTGCGATACTTCATTAATAAATATCGTATCCGGTGTAATACTGCTCATTTCCGGAAGAAAATAGTTTGTATGTTCCAGGGTATCGGAATAACTGACGTTAAACGAATAGAAATACCCGCCTTCCGTCGCAACGGAAACGGTCGTTTTCCGGCTAAAACTCTTTTGGTTGGCCTTTATTCGTAAAATTTTGGGAACATTTTCCGGATTATCCACTACGACAAAATCCGTCACGGATTTACTGTATTTTATCGGAGTTGGAAAAATCAAATGTATTGTTTTTGAGTAGTTTACACAAATTTCTTTGCTTTCTACCGGCCGGAGCTGTGACCGGCACGGTAGAGCTGTAAGAATTAGCAATATAATGTATAATGTTTTCATTTTAAATACAGTTTATAGTTTGACTTTACGGTTACGATTACCTGGTTATTTTTCTTCCGGAATACGCTTTTAGCTGCACTACTAACGGCGTTAACGCTTGTGCTTAATACATCGGAACTATAAGGCGTTACATTCATATCGTTAACAACTTCCCCCGCTGCCTCTTTGGTGGCTTCGGCTTTGATGTTAAGGGGTACGTAAATACCTGGTAGCCCGTCCCGGTCATATACTTGCTTTTTCAGATCGTAGATACTGTTACCGATCCGGACGGATTGGATCGTTACGCTAATACGGTCTTGCTCTAATTTCACCACACCGAATAAAGCGGATCCCTTTTGCAAGATCACGCCGTTTTCTAACGGTATCTCGTGCAAGGTCACTAACTTTATAACGCTGCCGTCGGTGATCTTCTGATCTCCGGAAACAATGGCCTCTACCGTGTTTCCGGTGTTTTCTTCCTTTCCGGAAGAAAAGAAACGGCTCTCCGGCTTTGGGGGCTGCTGCGGTTCCGGCTGTTTCTTGGCTGCTTTCTTCTTCGGTGCTATACGTTTCTTTGGCTGCACTGTGTCCGGCTGTCCCCCCTGGTTCTCTCTTAACTGCTCCTGTAAAGCGAGTATTTCCGGATCCTGGATCTTTGTTTCTGCGGGCTGCTCGTACTCCCCGAACTTTTCATATTCCGGGCGGCCGTCATTCGCTTTAAGCATATCATCTAAAGTAAAATCGCTTTGCTCCTGCGCTCTAAGGGACGTATTTACGTTATCTTCCACCGTTCCGGACTTCCCCCCCATGAAGGCAATACAAACGCCTACAATGATAAGCAATAAGATCCCCAGGGAAGAAAACAGAATGATTTTTGTTTTAGTCACGCTATCCATAGGCTTGTTATTTTTCGGGTTCTCTTAAACGTATGATTTGCTGAATGTACCTATTAAAAAACAGGCCTGTCACATTCTCCGGAAATTGTGGAGTTGTCCGGACTAAATCGCCCTCGGTCTTTATCAGAAACTTTATTTTCTGGCCGCTTACCCCGTAAACGGTAAGCGTTGAACTAAAACGGACTTTATAGGGTTCATTATTTCCGGAAAGGATCTGCAAGCTGTCAAAGTCGCATTTATAAACGGCTCCGTTCTGCATTGCATCAAAATAGGCCTTATCATTATAGTATTTTGACGTAATGGCGTTTAGATCGTTCTTATTGATATAGAAGGCGGCCTGTGCCTGGTTCTTCTTTAGGTTCAAACGATCAAACGAATTTGCGTACATGGTAGCTTGTGCGCACGTATTTTTTACGAATGTCGTAAACATGGCCTCTCGATCCTGGGAAAAGGTCTTTAGATACTCCCCGCTTCGTTCCACTACTACAACTCTGTCAAGTGCGGTAAGGGCTACCGTGATCCCCCAGGCTAAAACCAGGATAACCACTACCAGGGCGAAACCTAAACAAAGTTTCAGATTCAAAGCGTTTTTCTTTTTCGATTCGGCCAACGTGTCGAAATCTTTCAATATACTATCTTTATCCATAGATTACTATACTTTAAAACAGTTGATTACAATATTTTACGGACTTCGCAAAAAGGAATAATTTAAAGATAAAGGCGAACAACAAACCTAAAAGGCTGTATTTATTTTCGCCTACCATGTGCATGATATTATCTGAAATGATAGATCCGAAAGCGTTTGCAATCAAAAACGCCGGGATCAACATATAACAGATAAACAGGTTCTTCAAAAAGGTATGTGTATAACTTCTCGTCTTTTCGTCCAGGTAAAGGATAATCGCAATCGGCGTAACGATCTCAAGTAAGATAAGATATAAATATCTGCCTGCCGCAAAAAAGAAAAATATATACTTCGTTGCATACAACAGGATCGTATAAGCGGAAATAGTAAGAGGCAACATTATGACTTCTTGTATCTGCTTTCCTACCCAGTTATGCCGTCGTTGTACATCTTCGATATAGTCCTTTGTAAAGGTTACAATCGCTTCATCTATACTAAGATCCACATCTTTCTGATAATGTTGTATCAATTCGTTTTGAATTTCCCCTAAACCTTTCTCAATGATAGAGAAAGCAAAAGGAGCCACCGCAATAAGCACAAAGAAATAAACGTATGTAGAGAACAACCGGAAAAAGTGTTTCAGATCTGCCGGGCTTTCACCTTCTGAAAAAGCCTCTTTATAGGCAGTAATGAACTTATTTATCACAATGATTAAAGCGATAAAGGTACATAAGGCTATAATCGCCTTGCTTACATCATTGAGCTTTACAGCCTCGTAAGCGGTTATAACATTGTCTATAACTTCCATATCCATAGCTTTCTACTTTTTAGATTTAAGTGCAGAGATTCTTTTTATTGCATCATTTACCGTATTAAAGCGGGATCGTTCATCTATAAGTTTATTCATCCCCTCTTTGGTCTTTTCGTCCAGATCCAGGATCACCCGTAATCTTTCCCCGTCCGTCATTTGTACGCTGCTGGATATAATCGTTTTAATCAGATCGAAGGAAAGCAAATTTTCTTCCATAATGTCATTAATGACTTGCGTATATTCCTTATATGCGTCCGGTGTATAAATATCCGTCCTGGAACACTCTTGCGCTGATAACTCGTACATTTTCCCCTGCCTGGAAAGTACGTTTAAAACGGTCTTTGAGTTCTTGATTACCCCGTTCACCTTCTTATAGAAATCTATGCTCTCATTCAAGAAATCCCGTGATTTTTGCAAAACTGCGAAATCCTTTAATGCCTGTTCAAACTCTTTAGCCGCTGTGATCTGCGTTAATGAAGTTAACGCCGGATCAGAAACTACCCACTGCGCCGCTACATTAGTGACGGCGAAAAACATTATCATAATGCTACATAGAACTTTCGTTTTCATAATCTTTGCTTTTTAGGGTTTTAAATTCTTCGATTGCGTTCTCTATGGATCCGGTTTCTTTATACAGGTTTTGTAACTTGTTCCACTTCTCACCGTCCGTTTGGAAAGCAAGTAATTTCTCCTTTGAGAGTTCAAGACGTAAAACAGTGGCGTAAGTATCCATAAACCGGAAAAATACCTCACTATGCGGCCGGGTTCCGGCGAAATCGTTCCGTATGGACTTCATCAGGTTTATTTGTGAGTTGTTTTTTATGTGGAAGGCCTCTATTACTTGATCGTAAACTACCTCTGTTGCCGGAAGAACACAAAGAACCTGTGTATTTGCGATAATACCCTTTGTAAATTCGTTATCCGGAAGCTGCGCCGGGCTTTGTATTATCGTACCTATGCCGCCGTTCTCTTTTCTTAGTTTTTGGTAACAATAGGCTACCGTACTGTGAATATCTGCACCGCTGAATGTGTCCTTTATCGCCTGGCTTTCTGCGTACTCGTCAAAGATCAGCATACCCCGAACGCTCCTATCCGAAAGTATTTTATTTTCGATTGTATCGTACAGGATCGTCATAATAACAGAGATAAGAAAAGGATCTTTCTTTATCTTGGTTAGTTCAAAAACAATAAAATCCCGGTTCTTCATTTCATTCTCAAGGGGGGAATGTTTACAAACATTCTCGTAAAAACCGCCTTCCATAAATTCCGAACAGATATGTAAAAAGCTATCCAGGTCGAAATATTCCGGAAGGATATTTAACCGGGTGTAAAGTTCCTGGCCGTACTCCTTCACGTAATTATAAAAACCTGGGAAACAATGGCCTTCCTTTACATCTTCGTAATATTCATTCACGATCTTAGTTAATGAAACAACCTGCTTTGTATCTTCCATGATCGTTTTTTCCCGCCAAAATTTAAGGATCAGCCCTACCAGGGTTTTAACCTTTTCATTATCCGGTTTCTTCCCGTCCGTAAAAAACGGATTGATCCCCAGGGGTTCGGATCCGTCATAATCAACGTGCAAAGATTTATCTTTGTAAAGTTGGGATAACTGATAAAAGCTCTTACCAAATTCTACGACAATGATCTTATAGCTCTGCTCTATATATTGTTGTATGATATTTAGTGAAGTAACGGACTTCCCCCCACCTGTCGAAGCTACGATAATCAGATTACGAGCCGGGATCCGGCGTTTATGTGCGTCCCAAAGATCTTTCCGGATTGGCGTTTGGTAGATCCGCTCATTAAACAGAATACCTTCCGGATCATTTTTATATGATGTATAATTGATATTCAGACAAAGGGAACTATGTAGGTCGGTTAAAAACAAATAACTCGGATCCAGGCAGTTCTCACGGCCGATAACAGAACCGATAAAGATATTATATAATCCCTCGTAGGAAGGGATATAATACTTAAATCCGGCGTTTGTAAAGATGTTCTTTACCTGTTCGATACATTTGTTTAAAACGGTTTCCTCGTCCTCTAAAAGGGCTATATTAAAGTGAGTTTTGCAAAGGGTGTTTTCCTCGTTTATGATCTCTTGCTCATAGTCGGCCAAACCTTCATATTTCTTTTTTATCTCCTTGTCAAACTCCCGGTAACGGCCGAATTGCCGTACACGTTCGGCCAAATCTTCTTTAAATGAATTTCCTTTAAACTGCCAAACCTGGTTAATGACGTGGGAACACATCAAATGTACCCCCAAACGCTCCAACATTGCCATATACAAACTGCTGTTTGCGTCCTGTAATGTTGTATCGGATACATGGGTTTTCAGTTTATCGGGTAAATACCTCTCGTCCGATACGGCAAAGAACAGGCCTGTTTTCTGGCCGATCTTCAACTTATCCGAAAACTGTATGTCCCTTAGTCCCTCGTCATTATGAAAGCCGTTTACATACCTGTAAATGTGCTGTTTTATATCCGCTGTTGTCAGTGGCCGGATACTTGTATTCTTTATATTGCGAATAATGGAAATCGCACTTTCCACGCTTTCCAGGAACTCGCCCAACTTGTCCCGGTCTGACTTCGTTAATTCTTCCTTATAGGAAAGCGGGTTAACCTGGTACGCTTTCTCTAAACTCAATAAACCGGAAAGTGTGAAGGAAAGAACACAAAAATGATGTAAATATTCCCGTCCTGCAAAGTGCCGTTTCTCGGCCTGTTGTATATAGCTATCCCCTTTTATCATATATTCCGGATCGAATTTTCTTCTAAGAAAAATATCCTGCTTATGGATAAATCCGTTCCGGATATGTTGGAAAGCCCTAAAAAAATCATTATGCCGCTGTTCGATCCCGTCCACGTCCAAAGAATACGCTTCCACCGTATCGAGCAAATAAGAAACGGTTACATCACCGGATTTTGTTAAAATGGCTCCCCCTACCGTATCAAGGATACAGTACGCTTGTGACGCTGATATTTGCATAAATTAATTTGTTATAAGCTGTTTAACAGATCCTTATTAGAGATTACATAAATTTTCTTAGAAAATTTATTATACCTTTTGTCTACCGAAATATTAATTAAAACGATTCGGAGTATTACGGAACACAAGGCGCACAAAATAAACGCCACCATAAAGGAAAAAAACGATCCGTTTCCGCTCATGGCAGAAGTTAAAAAACCAACAACGAAGATCACAAGAACGGCAATAACGATACAGTAAATAACAAAATAACTTGTGTTCATTCCGTGTACTTTCAGTTGGCTTTCCAGACCTTTACGAACCGGATAATCCATACTAAATAGATAAACTTAGTTTGCTACCTACCAAGTTAACAAGAATAGTAATAACGGTTAGGCCAACAATTACGTAACCTGCGATCCAGGCCAAATTTATAAGACCTTCTTTTCTTGTTCCCTGGTTGTCTTTATCTATTATCTTATCGTAGTTGTGAGCTACCCCCCACCCGATACTAACAACAAAAACCATTGCGATAATAGGAACAGCGTAATCGCTAAGGAAAGAGTTTACATCGCTTTTAATTCCCCCGGCCTGGAGAAGTACGAAACCAAATACAGTTAATGCGTTCATAGGAGTATAATTTTAAAGTGATTAATGAATTACAAACTCTTATTCACTCATTAAAAAACGATTCAAGGCCACCCGATTAAGTTTGTTTTTTAATTGTGTGTTTATTACTGAAAACACTACAAAATACATTCCAAAAGTTAAAAGTACACGAATATTTTAATTAATTCATTTATTTACAATTAGTTATTTTATTTGATTAGTTATAAAAAAATGTAGAACAATGTGGGAAATGTGGTCTACACCTGTGGAAGAAATACACATGATCCGATTGATTTACAAAGGTTCTGTTTTTTTCATATCGGAAAATACAAACTTATTAATAGTATCTTATTGGCCGTTATGTTTTATCTAAAATCTATCTAAAAAGAGGAATAATCACTATAAATCAGCACTATAAAAACGCCTATTTTTTACAAAAATCCGGTTGTTATGATAAAAGTTACCCCCTGTAACAGATAAATTTACCCCCTCGTCTTTTCGGTGGTATCTGTTAGATACTTTTCACCAAATTAGGGGCTTTATTATGGTGTATAACCTTCTTTAGAAATATACCAAGTTCTAAAAGAACTAATAAACAAAACGCAAATCGCTATTAATCAGCATAATAGAAATTTGCGTTCTACTGTTTTGATAATTTATACCCCATTATCAGAACAAATTTACCCCCTTTCGTGGAGTTTCAGCCCTCTTTTTTAAGAATACATAAATCTGTACTCTCAAGCCCAAAAGCCTTTAGATCTGCGGTCAAAAAACTAATATTATCATCTATGTACTGTAACACTTCCGATAATCCGTTAAACCAGTCACGTTCTTGCGGATCCCGTAGGATCTGCCCACCGCTTAACCCGTATTCGGGCATTTCTTTAACTCCGATAGAAAATTTCATATTCAATACTTTTTTTGCAAAGGTAAAAACAGGGTTTGACAAGTTGTGTCAAACTCCGTTTTTTATCATTTTGTTAGTTACTTCTTTCCGGTATGTGCGTGATCCGCCAGGGTTCCGGTGTCCGGTTGTATCATTTTGTCACAACCGGCAGCTCCTTTTTTACCTGTTTTAAATGGATATCGCTTTCATTTTGTTACAAATGGGAAATATCCTCTATAATCTTAAAATAATTCTGTTCGATCTCTGACGGAAGAACAGCCCGGATAATCGGTAACGCTTCCTCCTGGTCGCTGTACATCTTAAAGCGCAAACAAAAATCTCTCATGTTGGAATGTGCAGCACTCCCCACGAATTGGCCGGATTGCAGCCCGGTAAAGAAATTTGTATCATACCGTTCCTCTCTTTGGGTGGATACGGTACGGCTCCGGCTATCTCCCCCTTTGCTGTTTCCCCTGGTCTTTGAGATCTTTTCTTTCTCCTCTTTACCGAACACAAGGGGATAACTTTTCAAGGCCTCTATGTCCTTAGTTCTCCCGTAAAACTGATTACTGAAATTTGCCTCTACGCTGCTGCGGTCATATTTCCCGTAAACCTTCTCAATCTTGGCCGCTGATTGCGTGAGAAACACAAAACTACATTTGTACTCACGTAGTACGCTCGGTAACTTCTCAAAATCCGGGATCCGGAAAGTCGTTGCTTCGTCCAGGAAATACAGGAACGGGATCTTATTATTCAGCGTGAAACGCCTGGACGAAATGGAAAGCATTAGGGCGATTACCGGAGAGATAAGGCCTTCTATCTGGTAGGCGTTGGCTACCGATAGGATTTTAGGCCTATCCGGATCTATGAGGTTAAAATCAAAGTCATTACCGGAGAGCACATAGCAAACCTTTTTGTTATTTGCCAATGTGCTTAAATAGTTGGTTAAACTACTTAGATAACTGCTTTGTGTCTTGGGGCTGTCCTTTGCATCTAAAAAGGCTCCGGCAAGTGCCCGGCTTTGGTGGGTAGCTTCCAGGAACGTAGTTATCCGGGCGGCTCCTGCACTGCAAATATAATTTGCTATATGCGGGATCGTGCAAAGATCCGGATAGTCATTAAAGAAACGGATAGAAACACCCCGAAGGATCCCCAAAGCTCCGTTAAACCACTCGTCCCGCTTGCTGTCCTTTCCCTGGTACGCTGTTAAAAGATCGTCCATTAATTGAAGAAAAAGGCTTTCATCCCCTACGATTGAGGGGCGGATCGGGTTAGTCCGGTGTGTCTGTTCCATATCGGTAAAACTGATCCTATAAAATTCATACGGATAGTTATGTTTCAAAACTAAATGATTGGCCGTCTTTGTAAGGTCAAAATCTTTATAGTCATAAATAAACATCGCAAAATGAGCTTTTATATACTGCTCTAACAGCGGTTTCCCTACGCTCTTGGTTTTCCCCGAATTTGCACCGCCGTACACTAAAAAATTATCAAACGGATCTGTAAACGTGATCCGTCGGCCACCGTCGGCCAACAGTTCAAATTTGTAACCTTCCTTTTGGGGATTCTTCTTCTCTCCGGAAGGAATAAAAAGAACTATCACTATGATAGCCAATAATACAACTACTCCGATTATAATATACAACATAATCACATTTCTTTTAATGGGTTTAGATAACTTGCAATTTTACGTAATAACATCATCTTGATACTGGCCGGGTTGGTAACTACCGTTACGGCCGTCTTAACCTTTCCTATGATCTGCCGCTCTGTTTTGAAGCTATCCCCCAGGATCTCGTTAGTTACCTTGTTTTTCACATTTCCGACGGTCATATTTAGGGCTGCCCCGGCGGTTGCCTCTCCCCTTCCGGATCCGGAAGAATGAGAACTTTGTTTATTTGCGCTGTCCTTTGCATAATTGGTGAAGGCTCCCAGATCCCGGCGGGACATAGAAAAAGACGCTCCGTTTTTTGTATAGGTATAATTCCCCTTTTCGTCCGTTGAAACGGTATATCCCCGCTTCCTCATTTCCTGGTTTATCTGTCGCCTGGTGGTAAGATCCGGGTTAGATAAACATTCCCTTAAATCGGGGTTAGAAACTGCGTAGGAATGTTTAAAACGGTCATACAGATTAATATCATTTTCCCGTGCAAACTTCCGGATCTCCGACACGGGAACGGTCGTTTTTGTATGGCTATCGTAAATAACCTCATACTCTACATACTTTAAAACTTTCTCTTGTGCAACTTTTTTTTGTGGATCCTGGGGTTCGTTTTCCGAACTGCCTTGTTCGTTTTCCGATACATAAGTATAAAAGCCTATTTTCTTGCTCGATAGGCCGTTTTCGGAGTACCCGGTTACATCGTGATCCTGGTTAAACTTATAAGCGTTAAAACGGGATGAAATATCTTTCATTGTTTCACTTTCCACTTTAGTACAAAAGCGGTTAAGATCTCTATGTAAAATACTTATCCGGCTGCCGTTGCTATGGGTGAACGTATGTATCCCCTTTCTTACCTGGTGCTCGTATCCTTTCTCCTTCATGGCCGAAATGATTTGATTAGCTGCGGTAAAACGCTGATTCGTTAACAACTGCTTTAGATCCGGATTTTTTAAACGCTTCAAAAGGATCTCCGTATTCAGATCGCCTTTTATTAGGTTGATCTTATTCTCATGGGCGAACTGTTTAACGGTAGAGAAAGAAACAACGCTGTTTGTTTCCTTGTCATAAATCACTTTATAGGAAACGTCCTTTAGGCTCTTGCCTTCCGGAACGCTTTCATCCTTTACCCAGGTTGAAAACGCTATATTCTTTACGGTTAGGCCGTTCTTATCGTATTTCCCGGCTCCGTTCTCATACTCGGCCAGGTCGAAACGATCCGTTATACTCTTTAACTGGCTATCCGATAACGGCCGCTCGAATGTCTTTAGTTCGCTGTGCGTTACCTGGAATGTTTGGCCGTCTTTACCGAACGTATGTATCCCCTTTCTTACCTGGTGCTCGTATCCTTTCTCTTTCATGGCCGAAACGATTTGATTCGCTGCGGTAAAATGAGTATCGGTTAATAGCTGTTTAAGATCCGGATTAGAAATCTTATTTATAATTGTCTGCTCCGGTGTTTTCTTGATCGTATAGGTTTCCTCTTTCGTTGACTGATAATCAAATTCCCGGTTAAAGGAATTTTGAACAGATACTTTAAATTTCTCATGTGAAAACCCCCGCTTCACCGTTCCCCGGCCTTCAAGCTCCCAGGCGTTCCCGGCCGATTTACCAAATGCGGGCGCAAGTTTCGTTTTACCGTCCAGGGATTTACGGGAAACGATTACATGAACATGAAAATTTAAACCGGGTTTGACCTCTCCGATCCTGGCCGCTCCGCTTTTTACTTCCTCGTCCTCCGGCTTGTAAATCCGCTGCGTTTCGATCCGGCCGTAATACATGAGATCCGCACCGCTGCGGATATTGTCACGCTCAAAATTTTTGGCGTACTCGTTCATAGCCGAACGGGTGAACGCTTCCAATTTCCGGAAAACGGTTTGCCTCTCGGCCTCGCTTAGTTCTGAAACATCGCTGACATCACGGCCTATTAAATGCCGCTGTTCGGCCTCGGAAGGATTCAAAGACACCATATAAAATTTAGCTTCGTCCTTCCCTATTGCCTTTTTGTTATTATTGATATTTATAATAACGTCCTCTACCGTTACATTATCTTCCGTATGGGAAAAGAAATTTTGTCCTGTCCCCTGTTCCTTGTTCAAATACGTTGCAAGATCGTAACAGCTTCCCTTATTCCCCCCTTTTATATCAGTGGGCGGGTGTACCTTTGCAAACATGGGCTTTACTTTTTAAGTTCGGATTTAAGACGGGCTATATATTTATCAAATGTACTTTTGTCGATTCGGTAACTATCCAGGTCAAAAGTAGATGTCTGTTTCTTTTCGTCCAGAATATCCAGGATCTCCAAAAGCACTTTAGTATTAACCTGGCCGGATCTTTCGGGCGTTTTCTTCCTCTCGATCTCAAGCTCTGTTTGCAGCTTCCGGATCTCTCCCTTTGCCTGGGCGTTCTCCTGGGTGATCTTATCCATTTCCCCCGTTAACTCCTGCACCTTATTTATATGTATATATTCGTCGGGGTTAAATCCGGCCGGAACTTCCGGAGCGACCGGAGAACCGGATAAGCGTTTTACATGATCTAAGATACTTTTCAGATAAACGGATTGATCTTTTTCGATCCCCCGGACTACCTGGATCACTCTTGTTGCCTGGGATTCTACGGCCACCAAAGGGGTGGCAATTTTAGAGCCGGGATTAATCCCGGTTATTTCAAAGTAAGTTAACATTTCGGTAATAAAAGCGTCATACGTTTTATTACCCTTCCACTTGTCAAGGGTCATTTTAGTAAGATCCTTAACCTTAATTTGCTTGTCGTTCTCTTTTGGCATAATATTAGGTTTAGATGTTTGGTTTACCTTTTAGTCGACTGTTTAAAACGGTGTAATAACCTGGTTGCAAGGTAATTAAAAAAAATTAGTTTACCAAAAGTTTACTATAAGTAAATCAATAAAAACATAAAAGACTGTATTACAGTCTTTTATAATAGCGATATTGGACTTTGTCCAATATCTGCTTGCTCTCTTCGATTACACGCCGTCGCCGCTATCGCTTTGCCGCCTTCCTTAGACCGCTGCACTCCGTTACGCTCCAATACTCCCGTAAACGTAACCAGGCTCCGGAACAGTCGCAAATATTCGATTTATACGTACACTCCAACCGCCGGAGTTATAACAAAATGTTATAACGCATTTTGCATACAGAAACGAAAATATACAAATTTTAACACGCCGAAAAATCTGCCCTAAACCGCTGCACTCGGCCGTTTTTTCTCTCTTTCTCTTTTTCGGGGCGAATTTTCCGGCCGGATCCTTCGTTTTTGGTATAATCCTGCTAATTGTGAGAGGGTTTTTGTGGAGATCTCTTGTAAAAAGGTGTTTTTTAAGTTGTATATAATTGATATACAACTATATACAGACGCAAAAACTCGATAAAAGATACCCAAATTACTAAAGATTCGGGATAAAAGATACTCAAATTACTAAAATAGACCGGGGGGAAACTACCCGCTTTACTAAAGATACCGATAAAAAATACCCGTTATTTTTGTTTGGTATCTTTTTATTTCTACCTTTGCGCTTAACAAATATAATACTTTATGTCGAAAGAAGAAAACACGCCGTTTGTTCCCCCTTCGGAACAGGAAATAATGTTAATACAGCCGAATAACGTAACATTCGGCCAGTACAATATTAGCGAATGGCAAGAAAACCTGTTGACGCTGATAAGTGACCGGATCCAGAAACATATTACCAGGGAACAGGAGTTACCCCGTGACCTCTTTAATCAACCTTATGTAGAAATCGTTTGTGACGAAGCGGGCGGCCTAAACAACAAAGTCAAAGTAGTGGCCGAAGCAAAAAAAATGCTCCGGAAGGAGTTCTCTTTCCGGTGGGTTCATCCCAAAATACACCAAACGATAGAAACGACCGGATTAATTATTACCACTATCCACAACGTAAAGGGATCTAACCGGATCATGCTAAACTTAAATCCCTGGGCTATTCCCTTTCTTCTCTATTACGGCCAGGGAGTAGGCGGGACACAATATAACAAAGGGATCGCTTTAAAGCTCAAAGGAAACTATACAAAGCGTATCTACAAGATCATTTGCAGCCAACAGGATAGGAGCGAATATTTCTACAACATCGAACAGTTCCGGAAAGACTTTGAAATTCCGGACAGCTACGAAAATGCACAAATCGAACAAAAGATACTCAAGCCCTCAAAAGAACGCATTAAGGCTATTAATGCGAACGTTTGGTTTGATTATAAAATGATCTGCCGCACTCCCGAACCGGGACGCAAACCAAAGGCCGATACTATTATATTCCTCATTCAGACACAACACCCGGCCTTATCCAAAGGGGAACAGTACGACAGGTACGCTTATGTTTATCGGTGGATCTCCGTAGCCCTGGGACACCGGAGCGACAGTACGGTAGATAATATTATAACCAAGATCATCCAGGCCGGAAGGCTGAAAGACGTTTACGACAGGATCGCTTTCTATGATGGCCAGGTATGCAGCGGCGAGAAAACCAAAGAACACGCAATAAACTCAATACTCAAGATGTTGCGGGAAGATTTCGGAATAAAAACGCCACGAAAAAAATAGGTTATTTCCCCGAAAATACATATATTTGCTTATCGTGCGGGTGGTTCCGCACGGTGGGGGGCTGATAGCTATTGCATATCAGCCGGAAAGCGGGGGTGAATTGACGTATATACGACATCCCCCGCTTTCGTTTGCCTCCGGCGGGGTTTTTTAGGGGGGCTTCCTGCCCTTGCATATCTTCTACTCCTGCGGTTCAAAATCCCCCTCACATTCATTGCAGCGTAACTTTAGATCCGGTTTTCCCCAAACATTAACGCCACACGGACAGGTATATTTAATTTTCACGCCTTGGCGTTTCTTCTTGGCTGGATCTTCGCCGCCTTCTCCTTCGCCTTCCTCTCCTTCTTCTCCGGTGGATCCGCTGCCTGGGAAGGAAACGGCCGCCAATGCCGGAAGGTACTTTAAGCGCAAAGCGTCCAGATCTTCCGATTTAAGGGTATTGAATACCCGGTCAAACAGGCCGCCTTCGATAACGTAATGCGTGACGCTCTGCCCGGTCATTTTCCCGCCTTCTGCGCCCGTATCGGAAGGCATTAGGCCTACTTCTATCATCTTCTTAGCCCATTCCTTGTTGTGGTATCCCCGGCGGCTTGGGCTGCCGTTATCCTCCTGCCACAAATGGCACATTTCATGCACTAAAGTACTATGCCATTCCTTATCGGTGCGGTTCATGTAGTCCGGGTTAATACTGATTTCATGTATTATCTGCTTATCGCCCTGGCCGCTTCTCCAACGGTTGGCCGCAAAAAATCCATAAGCTCCACCGTGGCGGCTCATGTTAACGATACACTCGGCTAAATTGCCCTCAAAAATGGCCTCATTGTAGAACTTATACAAATCGTCCAACGTCTTAAACTGTACTGTCGTTATCATATCTTTTGCTTTTAGGTTTATACAAATATACAAATTATTTTGGAGTGTACACTCCAAAAACAAAGTTTTTTCATCTATAATCTTCTGATTTTCTTATATTTAACCTGTATTTACATATTTTTGGAGTGTACGATACAAATAATGTAATGTACACTCCAATTAAAGAAATAAAGCGCAAAACCTTTTGATTATCAGAAAAATATAGTATATTTGGGCAGATTTTCAGTTCAACTTAAAAATTGTCCGATATATGAATAATGATTTGATATACAGAAGATTAACAGACGAGATAAAGCGTCTAATCGTACATTTTCCGGTTATAACGATTACCGGCCCCCGGCAATCGGGGAAAACAACACTCTGCAAAGAACTGTTTCCGGATTACGTGTACATCAACCTGGAAGATGCAGCTTTGCGGGAACAGATTCAAAGGGATACTAAAGGATTTTTGGAAAAGTACCCTAAAAAGCTGATTATCGACGAAGCGCACCACTACCCGGAATTATTTTCTTATATACAAGTTTTGGTAGATCCGGATCCGGAACGGCGGTTTATTTTAACCGGAAGTAGTAACTTTTCGCTCCTGGCGAATATTACCCAATCATTGGCCGGACGGACTGCGATACTAAACTTACTCCCTTTGTCGCTGCGGGAACTTGGGGAAAACAGGATAAACGGGCTTTCGGCCGAAACGCTGATCTTAAACGGTGGTTATCCTGCGATTTGGTCTAAAGGTGTCCCCCGTGACGCTTTGTACCGGAATTACTATACAACGTATATAGAGAGGGACGTTAGACAAATTATCAATGTCAAGGATATGACACTATTTCAAACCTTCATCCGGTTGTGTGCCGGACGGATCGGGACGGAGTTTAACGCCTCGGCTCTCTCCGGAGAGGTCGGAACGTCCGTTAATACTGTAACGTCCTGGCTTAGTACCCTTGCAGCTTCTTACGTGGCCTATATGCTTCCCCCCTATTTCGCCAACATCGGAAAGCGGTTAGTAAAAGCGAATAAGATCTATTTCTATGATACAGGCCTGGCGTGTTATCTCCTTGGGATCGAAAACGAGGAACAGTTAGCCACGCATCCGGCCAAAGGAGCGTTATTTGAGAACATGGTAGTAAACGAGGCCATGAAGAACAGGCTCAACAGGGGGAAGGATCCGAATTTGTACTTTTACCGGGACAAAAGCCAAAAGGAAGTGGATCTGTTACATACCCAGGCTAACGAGATCTACGCCTATGAAATAAAATCTGCCCAAAGTTTTCACAAGGAATTTTTTAAAGGCATTGATTATTTAAAGGGTATCTTTGGGGATCGCCTAACCAGGACGGCCGTAATATACGACGGAAAAGACGAAATGCACACGGAGCAAAACGGGGTGTATAACTTCCGGAACTTCTACTTAGAATAACAGACACAAAAAAGCCGGGCTAACCAGATCCCGGCTTTACGTTCTATTTTATAACAAAACCCTAACAAGGGGCTTATTACCCTACGACTGTCCTTTCAGTCGGCCACCTTAATAATGAATACTTTACATACAAAAGATACCCAAATTACTAAACTATCCTTAGTAACGAGCGAAGTTAACAAAGGATAGAAAGTATTCCAGGCTCTCCAAAGAAACAAAAATAGTCAATTTGTTAATATATAGCTAACAAAGACATTTTTGTTAACATTTATTATACCGTGTATTTTCTTATCCGGGACTACCCGCAGCGGATCCAGGAACCAATTAACGAAAAGTAGTTAATACTACTATTAGTTAATTCGTATTTTCGTATAAGCGAAAAGTAGTATTAACTACCTAAAGATCTATAATATTGATACTCCACAGGTTAACGCCTTCCGTTTCTTCCCGGCCAGGCCGTCCAACCTTGCGGATGCCGAAGATTCCGATGTTTTTGTTTCAAAATAACCTTCATTTTAATTTTTCCTCTTTGTGGTGTGGCTGCCTTGCGTTTACCGTGAGTTCCGAGGGGTTTTTGTATGAGATCGCCCAAACTGTTTTTTTTGTAAACCAAGTTTTTTTTGAAAAATACTCTCTGATTTATCAGAGGAAGATTTTTTAAAAAAGCCGCTCGCGGCTCAACTTGGTTTACAAAAAAAACAGTTTGACATTTGCAAACAAAAACCCCGCTCACGGTAAACGCAAGGTAGTCACACCGGAAAAATCAAAATTCCTCTGTCCCCCCTTGTGGGGGCTTTGCGTTAGGGATTGCAGCGGAAAGCCCGGAACTTGTGAGGACTTGCAGCGGAAAGCCCGACCGGGACGGGAACGCCCTAAATATTCTATTTATCCTCCTGCATAAACAAATGTACATACAGGGTATTATCTGCTTTGTTCTGAAAATAAACCAGGTTAGAAACAACGTCCGCAGTGATTCCCACCTCATAAAGCCAGCTCGTTAGCTCACCTTTCCAATCATTCAAACTTTTCTGTCCTTCTTCGGATAGGTTTTCTTTTAGCTTCTCGATCTCAAACGTATTTTGTTCAATCCATATCCAGGGGCTAACAGATTCGCCAATACGGGGCAAAAAAGGAAATTCCCATTTCATCCAAACATCTAACGTATCCAGAAAATAACTGTGTTCTATGCTTACTTTAATCTCTATCATATTAATCTGAATTTCAAATTATTATCGTTGTTCCGGCAAAACTTCCACGTCCAGGACTTCCGAAAGTAGTTTAAATCCTTCGTCGGAAACATGATAAACGGTTTCATTGAATTGCTTTCTTTTGGTAGCCAAACCACGCAAAACCAGATCTTCCCATTCCGGAACCTCTTTACTTACCCCGAAGAAGTTACGCCAGGCGTAATATTTTCCGTCTTTAATCCGTTCCGATTTATAGCCTATTGCGTGCTTTAGATCGCTTATTTGTCCGGCTGTGATACTTACGTTCTTCATTCTCTTATCCCCCCAGGAACAATAATTTTTTTGCTCATATTGTGCGCTATTGTCATTAACTGTTCTTCCGTTATATCCTCTCCGGTAATATACTTAACCGGGATCTTATACCGTGCGATCCGTTCCTCTCTGGAATGATCGGTTTTTATCGCTATCGACTTCCAAAAGCCCACATATTTATTAATGATCTGATTAACGGCCTTTTGGTCTATTGCATCTACCGAATACTCAAGACAAAAGCTGTCACCGTTTAGAACCGGGATTACTCCCAGGGCTTCTAAATCTTTCCGGAATAAATCTATTTGTTCCATAATGAATAAATTAACTTTCTACAAATATATAAATTCCTATCCTTTTATCCCTTCACGGATCCTTTTCTTTTGCATATTTAGACCTCAATATATAAATTAAGGCCTAATATGTAAATTTCTCTCGCAAATTCATCGAAGGGGCTATTTTTTATTACATTTGTTACATAATTCCTAAAATGTGGCCTATATGGAAAATAACAACACCGAACAGGTAAAAAAAGAGAGAAAACCGAGATTGCCAAAGTTGCAACGACGGTTTGTAAATCTTCAAGAAGAACTTAAAGATCTTCAAGAAGAAGTAAGCGACACTATCCAACGCATGACAAAAGTAGACCGTAGGATAGAACCTAAAACAGTCGATTTTTCAACTAATACAACGGCGGAACTATTCGAGATACAAGCGAAATTAAGTGCTGCCATTGCTCGAAAAATTGGAGAGTAAAAACGATCCGGGATATAAATTTCTATATCCCGGATTCGTTAATTAGAGAAATATCCTTTTCCGTTACACGTAGCACAATGCCCTGTACCGCTACATTCTGAACATTTCCCCTGTTCAAACATATCATCTACAATTTTCTTTCCGTGACAATTAATACAAATACCTGTACCACGACAGATTGTACAAAGTTTCTTATAATCTTCTGTCTGATCTCCTTTAAATCCAGTCCTTATATACTGCGCATAAAGTGATAATCTTTGAATATCTTTTTTAAAGCTATCCATACCCTCTTTAGTTAGGGTTCTACTATAAACTTTTATCTTTCCGTCAGAATAATAATAAATAATTTGCAACGAAGATTCACCGCCATTAGTTGTTAGCTGTATAAGATTAGGGGAAACGTCTTTATTAAGATATAAACTGATCGATTCTACTTTTTTATTTTTTTCGTTAAGTTCCTCAATCCTAATACTTTCTATCTCATATTTAGTAACCTTATTTGCATTAGTAACTACAAGCTCTTTCCCTACATTTTGCACAACAAATTTTGCAGCTTCCTTTTTTATTTCTTCGCTTTCCTTTGTACTTGAATTATAATTAAAACTTAAATCTGTTTCAAAAGTAAATTTCAAACTAAGAGCCGCCCGGATAAATTGGGCTTTTGTTTCAGAGATAAACAATAAAACAAAAATCGACAAACAAAAAAGTTTCAGTTTCATAAGTGTAAGTATTAGTTAATAAGGATACAAAGCTAATAATTTCCAATTAAACACTAACACTTTTTAACAAAAATATATGTCCGATTAAATTATAAATTAATCAGACACCAGGTAACAGGGCTAAAACCTTGCCGGGATTAGGTGTATTAATGTCCGATTTTGGTATATTTGTACTTTCTAATTAAATCGGACACTATGGTTTTTGCTTACGTGCGTGTTTCCTCTCCGGATCAAAACCCGGATATGCAAATAGACCTCTTTAACAAGATAGGTTATGATCGCTTGTATATAGAAAAGAAAAGCGGTGTAAAACGGCTCTTAGAACTTGAAAGATGTATTAACGATCTGCGGGAAGGTGATACGCTGCTTATTTATGACCTGGATCGCCTGGGTAGGACTGCGTTAAATATCATCGAAACGGTTAGGATCCTGCATAAAGAGAAAAAGGTGCTTATACACTCCATAAATGACAATGTAGATCCTACGAGCTTCGGCGGGCAATTAGTCGTACATATTCTCTCTTTAATGGCCGAAAAGGAACGGGACAAAATTGTAACACGCTGCCAGGACGGGCGAAGATCGGCCAAACAACGGGGCGTAAAATTTGGCCGTCCGGAAGGCTCCGGAAACAAGGAAACAGCAAAGGCCTGCATACTCCTTTATAAATCGGGTGAGAGTATAAAAACGATACAAAAGACGCTTAATATTTCCCGTGATACTATTTACAGGAACTTACAAGCGGCCAACATAAGCCCTAACCGGAAAGGTAAAAAGAAGTAACACAGGGAATAACAAGGCTTTATTATTCCTTTTAAAACCTAAAAATCAAAACATTTTATCTCGTTTTTGGTTTTGAGAACTGCAAGTTTAAACGTATCTTTGCAGAAGAAACATTAAGCCCGGATTTTCCGGGATTAAATATATGTGTTACGGATCCTTGAAGTGAAAAAAGGTGGCCTCTTTTTTTCCTATCACAATACAGCAAGGACGATAAGTAACGCCTGTATCAGCAAAGGTACGGGCGGCTTATCCTTTGCTGTATTGGGTATCGTGGCCACCTTACCTTCACTTCAAAGGTGTAGCTGTCCCGTACTCTCTGCGGATATATCAGATGTACGGGTTAATCGTTGGCTTATGAAAATGATACCTGTACACAAACTCGCAAAAGAGTACGAAACAGACGTAAGAAATATTATAAATTGGGCTAAATCCGGTAAAATCACCGCTTCCCGCATTGGAACGGTTTGGATGATTGACGAACCCAGTTTAAAGCATTATATATCTACCCACACGAAAAAGGTAAAACAGAACCAATACTTAAAGGAACAGATACAGGAGAAGGAAGAAGAAATAACCGATATGATCGCACACCTGGACGATTTTCTTTTTTCGCTCCGTTCGCTTAACCACATCTCACCGCTTTTTAAAATAATGATAAATGAAATGTCCCTACTGCTCCCAGAGGAAAAAATGCAAGAGGCATTTGTAAGCATATCGACGGGGAAAAGTGTATATGAAGCGGCCAAAAAGTACGGGGTTAGTTATGATCGTATGTGTGTCCTTTACCGGAAATTTTTACGCATGATAGTTGCTAAATCCGGATTCTTAAAAGAGCAAAGAAACAGGTTAGCCGCACTTGAGTACAAAGTACGGGAACTATCGTTACTCAACGAAAAAAGAGAAATGAAGATCCTACAACTGACAAAGAAGGATATAACCGAGGAACAGTTGCACGAA
>OGIH01000617.1_pt1 | contig 25915 bp, 22 predicted proteins | sample 1571721 | NCBI WGS metagenome assembly OGIH01 (sample SAMEA2582068, study PRJEB24529) | metagenome | biome: Human gut stool | place: China | collected 2011
TATATAATAAGGAAACGCAGGGCAAGAGTTAACGAGATAAAAGAATATAAGCGCAAAATAAATGAGCTTGAAATGAGCAAAACAGAGCTCGAAAGCATCAACAGCGGCCTGCATGCCGAAGTAAACAGGATGATTGAAGAAAAGACAAAAGAGATAGAAGTGCTGCGTGCTGAATATGAAGATAAGTTTAAAGACATAAAAGACAAGATGGTCTTTGAAGACAAACCGGTGATAAAGCGGATAAAACAGCATGCAAGAAAGACACACAGCCGCATCGGCAAAGAAGATTCAGGCCTGCTTAAGGAAATGTTCAGAGACTATAAGCCATTGAGCAAATGGGAAAATACGCTCAACGACAACGAATATCTGATTTGCCTGCTTATAAGACTTAACTTTGTGCCGGCTGAAATATGCATACTTACAGATTCGTCTTCGTCTAACATTTCAAACATACGTAAAAGGCTTCTCGTAAAGATGACCGGACACGAAGGCTCGCCAAAAGATTTCGACAAATACATAAAGTCTTTATAATCAGACGATTAGTCATACAGGCAGTCCGCCGTTGTGAAAAAATTTCACAACGGCGGACTGCCTTTTTTTGCAGGTTTGTGAAAAACTTGTGAAAAATCAATTCTTAAAATATTTGCATCCTTTTTCTAAATTCTGTTACTTTGCGATTGAATTTAAAACCAAAATATTATGAAAAAGTTATTATTAATAATGTTTGCCGTTATGGCATTTACAGCACAGACATCGGCACAATCTGCCGATATTCCGTCAATAGGCTTTTGTGGCAATACATTATATATATCCAATGGGACGAAAAATCCAAAGGATTTACGGTTTAAAGCGTTAATAAACAACAAGGCTAATGTTCTGTCGGATATGCTATCCGACAGCATAAAATATAAGGATTTTCAATCCACTTACTTCCTATGTATAATTTATATGTATGAGTTTCGGATTGAAAATCCTTATATTCAATTCCGGCAGATTGCAAATCAGCCGGTACATTAGCCTTGTTGCTACATATCCAGTGGTACAGGTATATCTACAGATGTTTAGAGCATTTAGGACAGCCTCAACATAGTATCGGCAATATTGTGGAATACAAAGTTTCACTTGGGAAGATGGCAAAGATGACATTCGAAAACGATCCTTTTGATGATGCAGAATGCCGCCAATGCAAGGTACTTCCAATCTGTGGTGGAGGTTGTCCTATTGACCGTAAGAAAGGAGAAAATAAAGGACAAAAAAGCTACTGCTCCATATATAAAAAATATATTGAAGAGATGTTACCTTTAATTTATGAGAACCAAAACAGAAATAGTAAATTATAATTAAACACCAACATTAAATTTAAGTCGAATCTAAAAGAATAAACATATGAAGACTTTTTTATTAATATTAGCACTGTATATTCATACCCACACTGATATTTATGCTCAACAAGACAGCATAAGTAAAGACTTCAGACTGAGTCCTATTGAAGTGAAAGCTTACAGACCTATAGTAAAAACAGAAGGAAGCAGACAGACAGTAACCGTTAAAGGAACTTTTCTAAGCAAAATGGGAAACCTTGGAAATATGCTGAGTGTCACACCCGGGATAATAGCAAAAGGGAACAACAACTTTGACGTGGCTGGAAAAGGAAAACCAATATACTATGTTGACGGAAAAGAAGTAACCAATCAAAACATATTCACAACACTGAAGACATCAGACATTGCAAAGATAGAAATTGAAAGAGAACCTTCAGCCAAATATCCGGCAGGAACCAACGCTGTGATAAACATAATAACAATAAAACCACTAAAAGACTTCATTGCACTTGACGTCTATAATACGACCACTGTAAGACGGAAATTCTCAGAAAATCCATCATTTGAGCTTCGCATGAAATATGGTATATGGAATTCATCTATAGGATATGATTACGGAGCTTGGATGTCTCTCAACAAAGAAACATATTATACAGAGATTTTTCATCCCGACCGTACATTCCGAAACGATGAAGCCAACGAATTATTCATGGGTTCTCACAGTCACGACATAACGTGGAATAATAATTTCGACATCAACAAAAACAACACAATAAGTCTGGCTTATTACTTCCAGCATGAAAAAGAAAACGACATAGGTAATGCTGATATGAAATATTCTGATACAGAAAAATACAACGACAAGAATATCAGAAGACAAACAATAGACAATCGTAACCTACATAATGTAACTCTATATTACAAAAGCAAAATAGGACAATCACTCCTGTCACTGGGCGGAGACTATTCTATAATAAGCAACAATTCGCGAACAGATATTGCAGAAAAAAACAAAAATAATGATAACGGGAACAATAACTTTACAAAAACTACGAACAAATATAAAATAATGACACTTAATGCCACTTATTCATTTAATCTGCCTTTCAATATCAGTTCGGAAGCAGGGGCACGTTATTATAATGTAAATGACAGATACGGCTATCTGTCTGACAGCAAATGGCAGCCTGAGACATTGGGCTCAAACGGACAGAAGACGGAAGACAATGTTACAGCCGCATATTTAAGCCTCGGAAAAAAATGGAAAAAAGTTCACTTATCATTGGGTGGGCGCTACGAATATTCTGATACAAAGGTTTGGATAAACACTCTGTCGGAAACAATCAGCAACTCCCGACATACTTCTTTCTTCCTGCCATCGGGTACATTAACCGTCTTCCCGTGGAAAAACTGGACTTTCCAGCTTAATTACAGACGAAGCGTAAATAGGCAGAAATACACCGGCCTTAACCCTTATCCTGTTTATCAGGACTCTTTGTCGTATTCAGCAGGTAACAGAGATCTGCAACCCAGTGTGAACGACAATATCTCAATTTACGCAGGATGGAAAGGATTATACGTGACTGCCGGATATACCCACACACGCAACCTTATAAAAAGCGTTGTATACAATCAGGATCCGTCCACAGATATAGTATGCGAGACACCGATAAACGTTAAACGTTCTGAATCATTTTACACAATGCTTGGATACAACAGAAGAATGTTTTCAGGTAAACTATACTTCAGTGGAAACCTTTACATAAACTTTCCGAAATATAAATACATATTCCTAAATAAAACAATAAAAATACACCGCCCGTTTTATTCAGGAAACATGAATTTGTATTATTTTCTGAACAACAAAATTACGGCATACACAACATTCACATTCCAAAGTTATCTTGAAGACACAAATATATCCCAGCGTCCCGCAAACAACTGGAGCGCAGGTGTACAGATGAACATGATAAAAGACAAATTAACACTCACACTCAGTGTATCAGATATCTTGCACCGTGCAAATTATAACAATATTGATATCAGATACATCAACACCCAACACGGAACCTACGGCACTAATGACATGAGAGGTATCACATTGTCAGCATCGCTTAGTTTGTTTAATCAAGACATAACAGTAAGTTCATCAAGAAATAACAACGATGTGATAGACAGAACAAGGCAATAATCAATAAAAATCAGAATATTAAATGCTATATAAATTCATAAATTATGAAAAGATTCTTGTTAGTACTTCTATTTTTTTAACGACGTTGTCTATACAGATTCACTGATATCCCTTTTAGAAAGAATTATATGAAATGTCAATTTTAAGCAAGAAAGAACCTAAAGAAAATAGACCTGGACAAGGACATCATGAAAGACATTTAGGATGACCTCAACTTGATGGACCGTAAATATTAGTTTGATTTTCGGGTATTATAAAATAAATGAGAAACTTTAAACTCTACCTTCAGCACGACGCGATGCAGTGCGGTTTAGCATGCCTGCGCATGATATGCAGCCACTACGGGGCAGACTACAGCTTCGACAGTCTGTCGAAGCTGTGCTTCGCCACGTCAAAAGGCGTGTCGCTGCTTGGCATAAGCGAGGCGGCCGAAAAGCTGGGGCTGCATACGGTATGCGGACGTGTAAGCCTCGACAACCTGGCAGAAGCTCCGCTGCCGTGCATACTGCACTGGAACCAGAACCACTTTGTGGTGCTGTATAAGGTCGACGTAAAGAAACAGAAGTTTTATGTTGCCGACCCCGGCAAAGGCTTTGCAATATGCAGGAAGAAAGACATGGAGAAGCACTGGGTGAGCACACGTTCGGGCGGAGAAGACAAGGGCGTGGCAATGTTTATAGAAACCACTCCTGCCTTTTATGACAACAAGCGGGGCAATAGCCACGGCGAAAGCCGCTCGTTCCGCTTTCTGTTCGGATACATAAAGAAGTATAAAAAATATTTCGGACAGATTATAGCCGGACTGCTCTTAGGCTGCGTGCTGCAGCTCGTGCTTCCGTTCCTCACACAGGCCATTGTCGATGTGGGAATAAAGAGCCGCGACATCGGATTCGTGTGGCTCGTGCTCCTGGGACAGCTCATGCTGACGCTGAGCCGCACGGCACTCGACTTTATACGCCGCTGGCTGCTGCTACACATAAGCATGCGCGTGAACATATCGCTCGTGAGCGACTTCTTCATCAAGCTGCTGCGGCTGCCCATGTCGTTTTTTGACACAAAGCTTACAGGCGACCTGCTGCAGCGCATGAACGACCACGCGCGCGTAAACAGCTTTCTGACGGGACAGACGCTTAGCGTAATGTTCTCAATGCTGAGCCTCGTGGTGTTCGGCATAGTGCTGCTTACATACAACGTGGTGATATTTATAATATTCGCCGCCGGCAGCACACTGTATGCCCTATGGATAGCCATGTTTCTGAAAAGGCGCAAGGTGCTCGACTATGAGCTGTTTGAGCAGCAGGCAATAAACAGCAACAAGACTTACGAGTTTATAACGTCAATGCAGGAAATAAAGCTGCAGGACTGCCGGCAGCGGCGCCGCTGGGAATGGGAGGACACACAGGCCGACCTCTTCGGCGTGCAGATGAAGAGCCTGAAGCTGCAGCAGACACAGGAGGCGGGAAGCATATTCATAAACGAGCTGAAGAACATAATAATAACGGTGGTGTCGGCAACGGCGGTGATCAACGGGGAGCTTACGCTCGGTATGATGCTCGCGGTGCAGTATATAATAGGTCAGCTCAACAGTCCCGTAGACCAGCTGATGGGATTTCTATATTCGCTCCAGGACGTGAAGATAAGCCTTGAGCGCATAAACGAGATTCACCGCGCTGACGACGAAAACGCCAAAGGCCACGCAATGCGGCCCGCAGACATGACACACGACATAAGGCTCGACGGCATAAGCTTCAGATACGACCCTCACTCGCCATCAAAGACCATAGACGGGGTGAGCCTGTACATACCCGAAGGCAAGGTTACGGCAATAGTAGGCGCGTCGGGCAGCGGAAAGACAACGCTCGTGAAACTGATGCTGGGCTACTATCCCGTGGAGGCAGGACAGATAACCGCAGGAGGCACAGACCTGGCAAAGACAGACCTCGACTGGTGGAGACGGCAGTGCGGAGTGGTGATGCAGGACGGAGTGATATTCTCAGAATCAATAGCGCGCAACATTGCCGTTGACGACGGCGACATTGACAAGGAACGGATGGTAAAGGCGGCAGAGATAGCCTGCATAAAAGACTACGTGATGAGCCTTCCGCTGAAGTTCGACACAAAGATAGGACGCGACGGCATGGGACTGAGCCAAGGACAGAAGCAGCGCATACTGATAGCAAGGGCGGTGTATAAGAATCCTCACTACATATTCCTGGACGAGGCGACAAACTCGCTCGACGCCAACAACGAGCGTGCCATAGTTGAAAACCTGAGCCGCTTCTACAAAGGGCGCACGGTGGTGATAGTGGCGCACAGGCTGAGCACGGTAAGACATGCCGACAACATAGTGGTGATAGACGGCGGACACGTGGCAGAGACAGGCACTCACGAGCAACTCACCGGGAAGCGCGGAATGTACTACCAACTGGTAAAGAACCAGCTTGAACTCGGCAACTGAGCCTCAGCCGCCGCAGCACGACAGCCGCCAGCAAGGCGCAGACATAACCACGGACACACGACGCCGGCACAACAGACGGCAACATATTAAAAAAGAAAGGAAACGGAGCATGGACGAAAAAGACAACATAGAACTGAGAAGCGAGAAGGTGCGCAACATAATAGGCGGTGTGCCGCCGCGACTGGTGAGAGCCGGAACGGTTGTTATCATAACAATATGCGTGGCTCTCGCCCTTGCCGCATGGCTGATAAAGATTGACGGAACGCCCGTGTGGCGCATGATTTTCTTCAGCAGGATGTGAACTACAGACACAAGAACAGCCGTACAGACAGCACAAACGGGCATCAGAAAAATGCAAGAAGAATATGCAAGAAGACGATTCGTGCTGTATATAAAATAAACAAACTTTTGTTACAAGCCTTTGATAATGTTTCCCGCAGGCGCTACATGAGTTTAACTCCAATCTGGTGTTATTATCCAGTCGGGATTTTTGCTTAATATTGAGCATATTTTCGTTAGATTTTTGCAGACATAACGGACAGTATCAAGAAAAAGCCGGAAAAAAGACGACAACAGAAACAAAAAGACGGGCTGAAAGCAGGAATGCACAAAATAGACTATGTGCGGTCTAATGACAGATTGGGGTTTAAGATGTAACATGGACATCGACAAACTTAATGTGGCGTCTGCCACAACATTATAATTCAGCATGCAGACATTATCAGACAAAAGTGAAAGAACATAACATACAACAGCACGACAAGCAGATACCGACAAATGACTAAAGCTATTAATAGTCAGCCATTTAAAGCCCAAACAGCAAGTTTTCTGCCGTTTACACGAAATGTTTACAAAGCCTTTTATCTTAAATTTGGAATATCAGATAAAAAGTTGTAATTTTGCAGCCAAAATATAATACAAGGTAAAATAGGAATGATAACAGTCACAAATCTTGCAATTCAGTTTGGAAAGAGAGTACTTTACAAGGATGTAAACATCAAGTTCACAAACGGCAACATCTATGGCGTGATCGGCGCCAACGGTGCAGGCAAATCAACTCTGCTTAAAGCCATAAGCGGAGAACTTGAGCCAAACAAAGGAAGCGTTGAGCTTGGCCCTGGAGAGCGTCTCTCCGTATTGGATCAGGATCACTTTAAATATGATGAGTACAGCGTGATGGACACTGTGCTTATGGGACATCAGCCGTTATGGCAGAACATGAAAGAGCGTGAAGCCCTCTACATGAAAGAAGACTTCAACGACGAAGACGGCAACAAGGTGGCAGAACTTGAAGAAAAGTTTGCCGAGATGGGCGGATGGAATGCCGAAAGCGATGCAGCGCAAATGCTGTCGAACCTCGGAATCAAGGAGAATCTGCACAGCAAGCAGATGAGCGAGTTGTCTAACAACGAGAAGGTACGCGTAATGTTGGCCAAGGCCCTGTTCGGTAATCCGGACAACCTGCTGCTCGACGAGCCTACCAACGACCTTGACCTCGACACAGTTCAGTGGCTGGAGGAATATCTCAGCAACGTTGAACAGACAGTATTGGTGGTAAGCCACGACCGTCACTTCCTTGATGCTGTAAGTACACAGACCGTAGACATCGACTTCGGCAAAGTAACAGTGTTCGCAGGTAACTACTCGTTCTGGTACGAAAGTTCACAGCTGGCACTGCGTCAGGCTCAGAACCAGCGCCAGAAAGCAGAAGAGAAGAAGAAAGAACTTGAAGAGTTCATCCGCCGTTTCTCTGCCAACGTGGCAAAGAGTAAGCAGACAACAAGCCGCAAGAAAATGCTTGCAAAACTTAACATCGCAGAAATCCGTCCTTCATCACGTAAGTATCCGGGAATTATATTCCAGATGGAGCGTGAGCCGGGCAACCAAATTCTTGAAGTAGAAGGTCTGAAGGCTGTTGACGCAGACGGAACTGTGCTTTTCGACAATGTAAACTTCAACATAGAAAAGGGTCAGAAGGTTGTGTTCCTGAGTCACAACCCGAAAGCCATGACAGCCTTGTTTGAAATAATAAACGGCAACAGACAGGCTGACGCCGGAACATATAAATGGGGTGTAACAATAACAACAGCCTATCTCCCACTCGACAACACCGAGTTTTTCAACAGCGACATGAACCTCGTTGAATGGCTTGGACAGTTTGGCACCGGCAACGAAGTGATGATGAAAGGATATCTTGGCCGAATGCTGTTCAGCGGAGAGGAAGTGATGAAGAAAGTAAACGTGTTGAGCGGTGGTGAGAAGATGCGCTGTATGATAGCACGCATGCAGCTCAAGAACGCCAACTGCCTTATCCTTGACACGCCAACCAACCACCTTGACCTTGAAAGCATCCAGGCTTTCAACAACAACTTGGTAGGATTCAAAGGCAACATCCTGTTCAGCAGCCACGACCATGAGTTCATCCAGACAGTGGCAGACCGCATAATAGAGCTTACTCCTAAAGGAACAATCGACAAGCTCATGCAGTATGACGACTATATTTACGATGAACAGCTGAAAGAACAGCGTGCCAAAATGTACGAATAAATGTCAGCAACTTGGTTTGGCAAGATTTTTGCTGCACGTACTACAAAAAGTTTTAACATCATGGACAAGAAAGAAAAAATTAATATAGATGATGAACAAGTAAAGACATCATCAGAAAGCGCTGCAGAAAAAGAAAAAGAATCTGAAAAGGCAGAAAACCAGGATAATACTGCTACTGAAGAGGCTGAAGAAAAACAAGACACTGAGGCTGAAGAAAACGCTGCCGACACAGATAAAGAAAATGAAGAAAAAGAGGAAGAAAAAGATCCTCTGGCAGAAGCTCTCAAAGAGATAGAGATTCTCAAGGATAAATATCTTCGCTCTGTAGCTGAATTCGACAACTATAGGAAAAGGACTCTGAAAGAAAAGACCGAACTGATACTGAACGGATCAGAAAAGGCTGTTCAGGCTTTTCTGCCTATAATTGACGATATGGAACGCGCCATCGAAAATGCCGAGAAGACTGATGACATTGAAGTCATAAGAGAAGGCATGAAACTGATTCACCAAAAGACCAACAAAACGATGGAAAGTCTTGGCGTGAAAGAAATAAAGACAGAAGATGCGGACTTTGACACAGACTATCATGAGGCTGTGGCAATGGTTCCCGGAATGGGCGATGATAAAAAAGGAAAAGTCTTAGACTGTGTCCAAAAGGGATATACTCTCAACGACAAAGTTATAAGACATGCAAAAGTTGCTGTAGGGCAATAACTTTACGGGCATGTTTGTAACAAAAGTTTTTGGACAATAAACATCTAACATTTAACAATGGCAAAAAGAGATTATTATGAGGTGCTTGGCGTGAGCAAAGACGCCTCTGAAGACGAAATAAAAAAGGCATATAGAAAAATTGCCATAAAATATCATCCCGACCGTAATCCTGGAAACAAGGAAGCTGAGGAAAAATTCAAAGAAGCAGCCGAGGCATATGACGTATTGCATGACCCGCAGAAGAGACAGCAATATGATCAGTTTGGATTTAACGGTCCTGCCGGCGGCGGAGGCTTTGGCGGTTTCAGCAGTGCGGGCGGTTTCAGTATGGATGATATATTCAGCATGTTTGGCGATGTGTTCGGCGGACGTGGAGGATTCGGCGGCTTTGGCGGAGGCGGATTCGGCGGAGGCCAGCATCGTCCTGCTCAGCAACGCGGTTCGGATTTACGTCTGAAAGTAAAACTCACATTGCAGGAAATATCAACAGGCGTTACCAAGAAATTCAAAGTAAAGCGTGACGTTACATGTAACCACTGCCACGGAACTGGTGCTGAAGACGGAAGCGCAAGAGAGACCTGTCCGACATGTCATGGCAGCGGTGTGGTGACACGCACCACTCAAAGCCTGTTCGGCATGATGCAGACTCAAAGCGTATGTCCTACATGTGGCGGTGAAGGTACAGTTATAAAGAACAAGTGCCACGCTTGCGGCGGAACTGGTGTTGTAAAGGGTGAAGAAGTTGTTGAAATCAACATTCCTGCCGGTGTCTCTGAAGGTATGATAGTAAATGTACCAGGAAAAGGCAATGCAGGAAGACACAACGGAACACCAGGAAACATACAGGTATATATAGAAGAAGAGCCGAACGACACGTTTATACGTGACGACAACGACATTATATATAACCTTCTTCTTGACTTCCCTACCGCAGCTCTTGGTGGAAGTGTTGAAATTCCGACAATTGACGGAAGCCGCGTAAGAGTAAAGATCGAGCCGGGAACTCAACCCGGAAAGGCTCTGCGACTCAGAAACAAAGGTCTGCCGGCAGTTCAAGGATATGGCAGAGGCAATGGCGACATGGTTGTAAACATCAGCGTTTACGTACCGAAGACACTTAGCCAGAAAGAAAAGAAGGCTCTGGAAGAGATGCGCGAGAGCGATAACTTTAAAGGTGACTCAGCTACAAAACGTACCATATTCCAGAAGTTCAGAAATTACTTCAGTTAACAACTGACAGTTTCAGAAAAATGACATACGAAGAAACAATTGAATATCTATACAACAGCGTCCCTATGTTTCAAAAAGTGGGCGCTGTTGCTTATAAAGAGGGGTTGCATAATACGCTCGAACTTGACAGACATTTTGGTCATCCCCACCAAAACTTCAAGACAATCCATATAGCCGGAACGAACGGAAAAGGCTCATGCTCTCACACGATAGCCTCAATATTGCAGTCTGCCGGATATAAGGTCGGCTTGTATACATCGCCGCATCTCAAGGATTTTCGCGAGCGTATAAGGGTAAACGGAGAATGTGTCAGCAAAGAATATGTAATAGATTTTGTAGAGAACGAAAGACATTTCTTTGAGCCTCTACACCCGAGTTTCTTTGAACTGACAACAGCTATGGCATTTAAATACTTTGCAGAGCAAGGCGTTGATATAGCCGTTATCGAAGTGGGACTGGGCGGAAGGCTTGACTGCACAAACATTATAACGCCAATACTCTCTATAATAACCAATATCAGCTTTGACCATACACAATTCTTGGGCAATACGCTCGAAGCCATTGCCAGAGAAAAAGCCGGAATAATAAAAGAAAGTATACCGGTGGTGGTTGGTGAAACGACAGAAGAAACCCTACCCGTATTCTGTGACACTGCCAAACAAAAACACAGCAAAATATACCTCGCAGAAAAGGACAAAGAAATTATCAGTTCTAAAGCATTGGCAGACGGAGGCATCGAATACGAAACAATCAGCCTGGGCAATATAAAAGGTGAACTTGGAGGAATATATCAAGAGAAAAACACCAATACCATACTCTGTGCTGTTAAAGTATTGGCCGAAAGTGGCATTAATATAAGCGGGGCAAATATAAAGGAGGGTATCGGACACGTTTCTGAACTGACAGGCCTGCAAGGACGCTGGCAAAAGATTATGGACGCCCCAAAAGTTGTATGCGACACAGGGCACAATGTCGGAGGATGGAAATATATCAGCAAGCAGCTCAATATGCAGCAATGCCGTAAAATGAGAATTGTTTTCGGAATGGTTGATGACAAGGACATTCAAACTGTGATGAGTCTTCTTCCACAAAAGGCAATATATTATTTTACTCATGCAAATACCAAAAGGGCAATTGACGAAAACAAAATTAAAGAAATAAGCGAAAGCCTTAATCTTGAGGCTACATGCTATCCCGACGTGGCCACTGCATACAATAAAGCATTGGCAGAAGCAGATAAAGATGACTTTATCTTCGTTGGCGGAAGCAGCTATATTGTAGCCGACTTTCTTAATGATTGCCTTTAACGGTTTTTAATAACAATATGAGATATTTTTAGGTGTTTCATTTGTGTTTCTCAACTTTTTTAGTTTACTTTGCATAGAATTTATTAACTAAAAAGTAATATTATGGACACAAATGAAACACCAAACCTCTGTGGTTTGAAAAGAGAAGATTTTCAAACCACAATTGACGGAAAAAATACAGATCTATTTATTCTAAAGAACAAATCAGGAAACGAAGTTGCAATAACTAACTACGGAGGTGCTATAGTTGCAATTATGATGCCCGACAAAAATGGTAATTACGCAAACGTAATACAAGGGCATGATAATATACAAGATGTAATCAACAGTCCGGAACCTTATCTTTCTACATTAATCGGAAGATATGGCAACAGAATATGCAAAGGTAAGTTTCAGTTAAACGGCAAAGAATATCAATTAGCTATAAACAATGGTCCAAACTCTTTGCATGGAGGACTGAAAGGATTCAATGCCAAAGTGTGGGATGCACTTAGAATGAACGATGAAACTCTTATTCTTAACTACGTTTCATCATACGGTGAAGAGGGCTACACCGGAGAAATGAAAATAACTGTAGCATACATATTCAATGACGACAATGAACTTATCATTGAATACATGGCAACAACAAACAAAAAGACAATAATAAACCTGACAAGTCACGGATTCTTCAGTCTTGCAGGAATAGCAAACCCTACCCCGACTATCGACAATCTTATTTGCGAAATTAATGCAGACTACTACTTGCCAATAGACGAGACGTGTATTCCTACAGGTGAAATAAGATTTGTAAAAGACACTCCTTTCGATTTCCGTAAACCTAAAGCTGTAGGACAGGACATTGATGCCGACAACGAGCAGATAAAGAATGGCGCAGGATATGACCATTGCTTTGTACTGAACAAAAAAGAAGAAGGCGAACTCAGTTTTGCTGCACGCATCAAAGAACCTATAAGCGGCAGAACAATGGAAGTGTATACCACAGAACCGGGAATGCAAGTATATACCGACAATTGGGCTGACGGATACAAAGGACAGCACGGGGCCACATTCCCAAGAAGAAGCGCAATATGTTTTGAAGCTCAACATTTCCCAGACACACCAAACCATCCTTATTTCCCTTCTGTAATATTAAAACCAGAAAATCAATATAAACAAAAAACAATATATAAATTTGGTGTAGAAAAATAATATTAACCTATAATAAAAAGAACACGACATGGACATAGAATTTGTAAGAAGCCGGTTCATCAAGCATTTTGATGGAAAAACAGGCAATGTATATGCATCACCCGGAAGAATCAACCTTATAGGAGAACATACAGACTATAACGGCGGATTTGTTTTCCCAGGAGCTATAGACAAGGGCATAATGTGCGAAATCCGCCCCAACGGAACAGATACAGTAATGGCTTACGCCATTGACTTGAAAGACCGCGTTGAATTTAATGTAAACGATCCTGAAGGCCCCAAAACAAGTTGGGCACGCTATATTTACGGCATTGTACAAGAAATGAAAAAAAGAGGGGTTGACGTAAAAGGCTTCAACACAGCATTTGCCGGTGACGTTCCTCTCGGTGCAGGAATGTCATCGTCTGCAGCAATGGAAAGCTGCTTTGCATTTGCCCTCAATGATTTGTTTGGTGACAATAAAGTAGAAAAATGGGATCTGGTTCTTGCCGGCCAGGCAACAGAACATAATTACTGTGGTGTAAACTGCGGAATAATGGATCAGTTTGCAAGCGTATTCGGCAAAGAGGGCAAACTCATGCGTCTTGACTGCAGAAGCCGCGAATTCGAATACTTCCCATTTGATCCGAAAGGATACAAGCTTGTTCTGCTCGACTCTGTTGTAAAGCATGAGCTGGCATCTTCAGCTTACAACGACAGACGCAAGAGCTGCGAAAACGTTGTTGCGGCTTTGAAGAACAAATATCCTGATAGAAAGATTGAAACACTACGCGACGCAGACTGGGACATGCTCGACTCTGTTAAATCTGAAGTCAGCGACGAAGATATAAAAAGAGCAACATTTGTTCTTGGCGAGAAAGACAGAGTGCTCGCTGTTTGTGATGCCTTGACAAAAGGCGACTATGAAACAGTTGGCAAAAAAATGTATGAGACCCACGAGGGCTTAAGCAAAGATTATGAAGTTTCTTGTGAAGAAATAGACTTCCTGGTTGAAATTGCAAAAGCACATGGTGTTACCGGTTGCCGAATAATGGGCGGCGGTTTTGGCGGATGCACAATAAATCTGGTAAAGGAAGAACTTTATGATTCTTTCGTAAATGATGCCAAAGAAAAATACAACGAGAAATATGGCAGAGAGCCAAAAGTTTATGACGTTGTAATTAAAGACGGATCACATAAAGTATGCTAAAATAATCTTTTCAGATAATTTTATACTCAAAATGAACTTTCAGTCCTTGCCATAAATTGCAAAGAGACGGCTGAAAGTTCATTTTTATTATGATAAAATGTTATAAACCAGACTTGCATATTATAGCAAAAGGAAACAATAAATAAACTCCTAATTTTTATTGTAATTTACACGATAAAAATTCAAAAAGACTACAGAATAAAAATAACCAATTTAGTATAAAAAATTATCTGCCCATAAAATATTTTTTTACAGGCAGATATAAATATAATATACGTTTATTGCTAATGTCAATTATTGAACTCCATCTTCCCTAAGCTTCAACTGCCATTTCCAGGCGGAACGCAGAGTCTCCTCTAAGCCGGTCTCAGCTTTCCACCCCAAGACATTGTTAGCTTTAGCCGGATCAGCCCAAACTTTCTCTATATCACCCTCACGACGAGGCGCATATTCCCAATTAACCTTAACACCAGTAGCCTTTTCAAATCCTTCAACAACTTCAAGAGTACTTACGCCTTTACCTGTACCTATATTAAATATCTCAACGGCATCCGTAGAAGGATTATCAAGCACTCTCTCCATTGCCTTAACATGTGCCTTTGCAAGATCTACTACATAGATGTAATCACGAATACATGTTCCGTCAGGAGTATTATAGTCGTTGCCAAAAATCTTTAACTGTCCTCTGATACCAATAGCCGTCTGTGTCACAAAAGGAATAAGATTCATTGGAACGCCATTTGGCAATTCGCCAATAAGAGCTGAAGGATGTGCTCCTATAGGATTAAAGTATCTCAAAATAACAGACTTAACAGGTGCTCCGCTATGAATGAAATCCTGAATTATTTCCTCATTAATCTGCTTTGTGTTGCCATAAGGACTCAAGGCCTTCTGTATAGGAGCTTCTTCTGTTACAGGCAGATTCTCCGGCGAAGGCTGACCATATACCGTGCAACTTGAAGAAAAGATAAGTCCCTTTACATTGTGTGCAGGCATTAATTCAAGCAAATTAAGCAAACTTGTTATATTATTTCTATAATACAGCAACGGCTTCTGCACACTTTCACCAACGGCTTTACTTGCAGCAAAATGTATTATTCCGCTAATATCTCCATATTTAGAAAAGACCTTATCCATTGCAGCTAAGTCACAACAGTCAACTTGCTCAAAAGCCGGACGAATACCTGTGATTTTTTCTATTCCGTCAACCACCTCCGGCTTAGAATTAGACAAATTATCAACTATTACCACATTATATCCGGCCTGCTGCAACTCTACTGTGGTATGAGAACCGATAAATCCAGTACCTCCTGTTACTAAAATTGTATGTTTCATCTTTTTAAAATAAGAATTAACAAATTACCTATACTAAACCCTATGTATGGGCTTATGTTTTTTAGATTTATATAAACAAATAACTGAAGACAAAGTTATATTATTTTTCGCTGTATAGATAACATTTGATTATTTTTAACTCAAATAAATTTATCCGTCACTATATCATATATCCATTATTTGACAACTCAAAATTTATATTGGAAATTTGACTATTCACACACATTTTCAGACAACACCGCTTACGCCTCTATAAAGACATATGAAAACGGCATATATCTCCATGAGACAATAATGCTCAACTTTAAATATTCATTTTCAGCAACAGAATAAAAACATAAAAGATTGTCTGAAAATAGTAAAAGATAAACAATGCTTTAAGAACGCATACTAATTGCAACCTATCTTATTTGCAAGATTAGCCATAAAAAACCATTGATTTTCATATCATAATCGGGTCACTTTTGTATTAAAAACGACCCATTTACGATACGAAAACAATAGGTTAATGATTCGAAACAAATATATGCCCTTTCAATTACATTTTCATCAAAACTCATTATACGAAAGAGAAAATACAAACATAATCTACTCCTTTTACTTTCACTTTTTGTCTTTCAAAATTCACATGAACTTCTACTTGCTGAAAATTTGACTTAAAGTGACCGCCATTCAATGCTTTTACCTACCCTGTAAATACATTCAACCAATTCTACCATATAAGAAGTATGAATCGATGACTTTTGTATGTTTTCTAAACATAACGAACAATACCTAGAAATAACTACCCTCAGAGTCTCAAAAAGGAAAGTTACGGCAAAATACTAAAGATTGATTAAGGATTACACACTACCCCATGCCATCATCAAAATATCCTCAATTTAACCGATGAAACAAACACACATAAAGAATACTAATAAAAGTGGCAAGGAAAGACTCATGATTGTCTTTCCTTGCCACCAAACATACATGCGTTAATATTCTGATTATACAAGATATTAATCTAAACCAAACAAAGTCCTTAAGCCTGTATCTACTCCAGAGAATCCCAAGAAAGCCAAACTTAAAAGACCTGCCGTAACAAGTACAATGGCCATGCCTCGCATACCTTTAGGGATATTCACCATTGACAGCTGCTCTCGTATTCCAGCAAATACGACCAATGCCAAAGCAAAGCCCAACGCCGTAGAAAATGCATAAACAACGCTCTGTATCAACGAAAAGTCTTTCTGGATAACAAGAATAGCCACACCCAACACAGCACAGTTAGTGGTGATAAGAGGCAAGAAGATACCCAACGCCTGATAAAGAGCAGGAGAAACTTTCTTAAGGATAATCTCAACCATCTGTACTAAGGCTGCGATAACCAATATAAAGGTTATTGTCTGTAGATATTGCAAACCAAATGGGTCTAGCAAATATATCTGCACCAGATAAGTTACAATCGTTGCAAGTGTAAGCACAAAAGCAACAGCTGCTCCCATTCCAAGTGAAGTGGATACCTTTTGAGACACGCCAAGGAACGGACATATTCCCAAGAACTGTGACAACACGATGTTGTTCACAAATATTGCTGATATAAAAATCAATAAATATTCCATAATTTACGCTTTCTTAAATCTGTTTACAATTGCAATAAGATATCCCAAAGTTATAAATGCTCCAGGAGGCAGAATGAAAAGAAGCATGTTGCTTGTCTCCGGCAGCAGCACGATTCCAAAGATAGAACCGGCTCCAAGAATTTCGCGTACAGCGCCAAGCAATGTAAGCGCAATACTGAATCCAAGACCCATACCTAAACCATCGAACAAACTTTCTACAGGTCCATGGCTGCAAGCAAAAGCTTCAGCACGTCCAAGTATGATACAGTTAACAACAATCAAAGGTATATAAAGACCCAGAGTAGCGTAAATCGTCGGAACAAAAGCTTGCATTATCATCTGAAGTATAGTTACAAACGATGCAATCACAACAATAAACACCGGAATGCGAACCATATCTGGAGTCAGATTCTTTATCAAAGATATTACCAGGTTTGAGCATATAAGCACAAACATTGTGGCTAATCCCATTGACAGACCATTTATAGCAGATGTTGTGGTTGCCAATGTAGGACACATACCAAGAAGAAGTACGAAAGTAGGATTCTCCTTGACTATACCATTTGTTAATATTTTTAAGTAATTCATAATTATCTACATTTAAATACAATTATTTTTCATAATGCCCTGTAGCCGATGTATTAGCATCTACATGGCCTGACTTATAGGCGTTGTAAGCCTGGGTAACAGCAAGCAGGAAAGCACGGCTGGTAATGGTCGAGGCTGTGATAGCATCTACATCACCTCCGTCTTTTTTCACAGTAAGGTTGTCTTTATTTGGATTCTTGCCTATGATGCTTCCCTTACCATCCTTTTGGAACCACTTGTCTGCTTTAGCTCCCAGTCCTGGGGTTTCTGCATGTTGAAGTATAGTATATCCTAAGATATTACCGTCTTTATCAAAGCCAACCAATACTTTCAGGTCGCCGCCAAATCCACCGGTGGTACTTTCAACTGCCACTCCTAAATCTTGTTTATTTGAATCAACTGTCTTATGAATTACAAATACAGCTTCCTTGCCTTTTATAGTCTGCTTTATAGTGTCGTTTTCTGCTACTGAAAGCTGAACGCCCCCCATAACGGCTTTAATACCATCAGCAAGAGTTTTCTCTGCCTGAAGTTTTATCGGTGCCTCTGTTATATGGTTTACATACGCAAGAATTCCGCCTGTAATAAGTGCCACACCAACAAGGACAAGCACCATATTTGTTATTGACGATTCTAACTTTTTCATTTTTTATCCTCCTTTACAATTTCTCCAAAACGCTTTGGTTTAACATATGCATTTATTAGCGGAGTGAACGCATTCATAATCAGAATTGCGAAAGACATTCCTTCCGGATATGAACCCCAATTTCTGATTATAACGGTCAAAGCACCGATAGCTATACCATAGATAATCTGTCCTTTATGAGTCATTGGAGATGTCACATAATCAGTAGCCATAAATATTGCTCCAAGCATAAGTCCTCCAGTTAGCAATTCTGCAACGGGGTTAGCATAAATAGGATTGGCAACATGCAACAAGCCACAGAAAACAAAAACCGTAGCCAAGATGCTTACAGGTATATGCCATGTTATAATCTTCTTCCAAAGCATATAAATCAGACCTATGATTAGGGCCAAAGCACAGATCTCGCCTATGGTTCCGGCTCCATGATTTATACCGGGATTACCCAAAAGCAATGAAACTGAATCAGGAAGTCTGTCAAGTACTGTCGGATCGCCTGATTTTATTGCTTCTTTCATTATACTCAAAGGAGTTGCTCCTGTTTTGGCGTCAACATAACTTGTAAGCTGACCGGCAACAGGCCACGATGTCATCTGTGCCGGGAAAGACACCAATAAGAAACAACGGCCGACCAAAGCCGGATTGAAAGGATTACATCCTAATCCGCCAAATGTCATCTTGCCTATACCAATAGCCACTAAGGCACCAATAATAATTATCCAAACCGGAAGGTTAGACGGAAGGTTGAATCCCAACAACAGACCTGTTAGAATTGCCGATCCGTCAGTTAGCGTAGGCTCTTTTTTCATTATATATTTAGTGATGGCCCACTCAAAGAACATACAGGCTGCCACACTAGATGCACATACAACAACCGAACCTATTCCGAAATACAAAAATGATACCAGCAATGCGGGTAACAATGCTATTATCACGCCATACATATTGCGCTCAACGCTATCTGTTCCATGCGCATGTGGCGATAATGATACTATTAATTTGCTCATCGTTTTAAATTAATTTTTGCCATTATTCATCTAAATCAATCAGATAAAATGGATTTATTTTTTTGCGCTGCGGGCTCTGATTATGCCCATAACTGTAGTCTTGCCCAAACGTATATTATCAAGCATAGGACGGTGAGCAGGACATGTAAACTGACATGAACCGCACTCAATACAAGACGTTACACCGGCAGCCTCTACTTTCTCCCAATCATGCTTAGCACTAGCAGTAGCAAGAAGATACGGCTCAAGCCCCATAGGACATGCACTTACACACTTTGCACATCTGATACAAGGCTGAGGAGCTTTGCGCTTAGCGTCATTTCCACTAAGTATCGTAACACTATTAGTTCCTTTACAGATAGGCACTTCAACTGAAGTAAGGGCTTTTCCCATCATTGGTCCTCCAGCCAACAGTTTGTTGTCGCCTTCAGGCATTCCTCCACACTCATTAATTAGATCAATCATTGGAGTACCCATACGCACAAGGAAGTTAGCCGGATGAGCCAGTTTCTTACCCGTAACGGTTGTATATCTCTCAAATAATGGCTTGTTTTTCATTACTGCCTGATATACAGCATAAGCCGTACCTACATTCTGCACAATTGCTCCTACATTAACAGGAATTGCAGGAGGTGCAGGAACCTGGCGACGAATAACTGCATCAACAAGCTGCTTTTCTCCGCCTTGAGGATATTTCTTTGCCAACGGAACAATTTCTATGTTCGGATTTGAAGCCGTCTTTTGTTCAAACAATTCAATAGCTTTTGGCTTGTTTTCCTCAATACCGATATAGCCTTTATCAACCTTTGCGGCTTTCATAAGCAAATCAAGTCCCACAAGAATCTCATCTGCATGCTCCATCATAAGCCTGTAGTCAGATGTGATATAAGGCTCACACTCCACTCCGTTCAGGATAACACATTCAGCTTTAGCTGTAGGAGGAGGACATAATTTTATAAATGTAGGGAAACCGGCTCCACCCATACCAGTAACTCCGGCTTTCTTAATACGCTCAACAATCTCTTCAGGCGTAAGCTCCGGATGAGCTGAAAGAAGTTCCAACTTATCAGAACGGTCAATACTTTCTTCCCATTCATCACCTTCAACCTTAATAATAATTGAAGGTTTACGGTAACCCGTTGCATCTATGGCACTTTCAACCTTCAGCACTGTTCCTGATACAGAAGAAAAAATCGGAGCTGAAACGAAGCCTCCAGCTTCAGCAATTAAAGTTCCCACCTTAACCTTATCACCTTTCTTTACGACAGGCTTTGCCGGTGCACCAATATGCTGTGACAAAGGGAATATGGCCTGCTGAGGCAATTTTGCTACAGTGGTAACTACCTCTGATGACAATTTATTTTCCTCTGGATGTATACCGCCTATTCTAAATGTTCTCAATTTCATTCCTTTATCTCCTTCTGTTTTGATTCTACACTAGGGTTAACTTTTTCTGAAGAAGCTACACTTTCCACATTCTGTCCAGATGTTTCTGTACGTACTTTAGGAGCAGGGAAATTCACTGCAACAATGGCATGTGTAGGACATGCTTCAACACACTTGCGGCACAAGCGGCATTTTTCAGGGTCAATATAAGAAAGATTATTTTCTATTTTTATTGCATCAAACTTACATTCCTTTTCGCATTTGCCACAACCGATACATGCAGCCTTACATGTCTTCATGGCAATGGCGCCCTTATCCTTGTTTACACAACGGACATATACGCGGCGATTCTTTATTCCCTTTTTACGAAGTTCTATAATATTACGAGGACAAGCTTTTACGCAGGCTCCACATGAAGTACATTTTTCCTCATCAACTTCAGGAAGTCCTGTTTCCTGATTCATTGTAATTGCACCAAAAGCGCAAGCATTGACGCAATCGCCACAGCCCAGGCAACCATATCCGCAGCCTGTCTCGCCCGCACCGCAAGAATTTACGGCCGTACATGTTTTTAAGCCATCATAAACTGCAATACGAGGACGCAACTCGCACGTTCCGTTACAACGGACAACTGCAACCTTAGGCTCTGTGTTTGCAACAGCCATACCTAATAAATCAGCAACTTGCCCCATAACATCGGAACCGCCAACAGGACAGAATAGTCCGTCAATAGAGCCTGCATCAGCTCCCTTAACTAATGCACTAGCCATACCGGAACATCCCGGATAACCACATCCTCCGCAATTAGCTCCTGGCAAAATGGCAGACACCTGCCCTATGCGGGGATCTTCGTGAACAGCAAACTTCTTAGAGCACACGTACAATATCACAGCTGATATTAACGCAATACCGCCAAGTACAATTACTGCAATTAAAATAAAATTCATAAGTTTTGTATTTGTTTTAGTTAGTAATTATAATTTCAACCCATTATCGCCGAATGTATTTACACTCAACGGATCAATATGAAACGACAATTTAACTCGTATTTTCTCTCTCATATAGTATAGTATAAGATAATAAGGTATGAGCGAACATAAACTGAACAACGCCGCAGAAACCTCACTTTGTGTAATAACAAAAGCAATGGCCAAAACAGCAACAAGTATAATCAAAGGAATCACAGAACTCAACAAAACTGCTAAAAAGCCCGTACGCTGAGATGCAATAACTATAACATTGTCACCAGTTTTCAAACCATAGTGATTATCACAATATACATCAACCACCTTCTCTTTGCTTTCAGAAGCGTTGCAATTACCGGACATCTTACACGACGAGCATGCTGATGTCTGGGTTATACGTACTTTTATCAATCCGACATCAACAGTATCGACAACCCCTAAATGCCTTATTTCATTTTTCATGTTTTTACCTATAATTTGCAAACTCGAGTTTGCAAATGCAAAAATAATACTATATTTTCAAACAGCAAACAAAAATGAAGATTTTCTGCAAAAAGGGAATCGTGTCAAAGAAGTCGACTAACCTATTCTTTTAACAGGTTATCAAGAAATTTATTCAAATCGTCATCAAGACCATTCATCAAATCACCTCCAATTATTCTTATATCACTGTCGACAAGATACAGCTCTGCAAAATGTTCTCTGTCATCATTTTCCAAAATAAAACTATATGGCTTCAGTATCGACAAGCAATCAACAACATCACCCATCTCTTTAAGAACATCACGCAATACACCTGCAATATTTATATAAAAATCCTGTTCTTTACAATTAATCCATTGATCGACAACACAACGAGTGATTTCATTGTCATTATCATCAAAAGCAAGAAGCTCACCGGTATCCTGCGAAACACTCAAATGAATATCCGTCATTATAACCGGTTCTTCGGTACTCGGGAATTTTTGAGAAACTTTATTAAAGAACCTCTTTAACTGAACTATTGTTGATTCTGTTGTTTTCATCTTATTTAATATCTTATTGATTTCTTACGCGGTTTACTTTCATTACTCAATCTATCTAAAGCAGTCACAACATAATAGTGCTTTTCACCAGGCTTAATCGCACTAACCGGTATTTTATAGAACTCGTCAGAAGTTATTGCAACTATTTTTGAAGGATCATCAATATTTATTTTTTCACCTTTAACAAATTTGTATACGACATACTTTACGGCCTTGTTTGACCAATCTTTGCCTTTAGGAGCCTTCCAGAACAGTACAATTCCGTCCTCAAATGCCAGAAACTTCATCTTTCTAACTTTTTTAGGTGCCTTTCCGTCTATATACTTCATCTGCGGAACGAGCGCAGGATACTTCCAATATACATTTTTCAACATTGAGCCATAATTGCCTACATTATCCGTTACCGCCTTGGCATACCACAGAACCGTACCTTGCACATTATTCATTTCCCTATGAAGTTTTTGCTTGGCAGGCATTTGATTTATACTTCTATTTACCAAATCCGGACTTTTTACGGTACGTATTACATCCTCTCCAATATATAGATGTCTTTTCCCGGCATATTTATTCCACCACTTGATTAAGGTCTCATAATCAGCAGCTTTATGTCCTATTTCCCAATAGAGCTGCGGCACACAATAATCTACCCATCCGTTATTAACCCACATTAATATATCAGCATACAGATCATCATAATTCTGAAGTCCGGATGTCTTACTTCCTATCAACGGGTCACTCTTTTTATTTCTATATATACCAAACGGAGATATACCAAACTTTACCCATGGTTTGGTTTCATGAATAGCTTCATAAAGCTGTTTAATAAAGACATTAACATTATCACGTCTCCAATCATTTTTATTTTTAATGCCGTTATTGTATTTTGCGAACTCAGCATCATCCCGTATGGTTTGCCCAGGAACAGGATAAGGGTAAAAGTAATCATCTATATGCAATCCGTCAACATCATATCTGCTTACAATATCTTTAACGACATCCACTATATAATCTCTTGCTTCAGGAATACCCGGATTAAGTATCATCTGGCCATCATAGGCAAAAGCAAGTTCAGGATGTTTTATGGCTATATGAGTTGAGGCAAGTTGATTCGTTGTTTTTGTCTTTGCTCTAAAGGGATTAATCCAGGCATGAAGTTCCATGCCACGCTTATGGCACTGATCTATCATCCAGTTCAAAGGATCCCAAAACGGATACGGTGCTTTACCTTGCACACCAGTAAGAAAACGGCTCCAAGGCTCATACTTACTTACATACAAAGCATCGCATTCTGGCCTAACCTGAAATATAATAGCATTAACCCCACATTCTTTCAATCTGTCGAGTTGAGAGGCCAAAGTATCTTGCATCTGTTTTGTACTCATACCCATAAACTGACCATTCACACATTGTATCCATGCGCCTCTAAAATCACGCTTATTAGAATACTGTGCAAAAACAGATACTGTGGCTGATAACAATACTATTAAAGTTAAAAATAACCTTCTATAACTTATTACATTTTTTTTCATAAGGCCAAAATTACAGTTTTTGGTTCATAAAAACAAATATATATTACTAAAAAGTTCAAAGAAAGTATTTTTAAACTATAAGAAAACGACTGAATTTTATCCGATTTTCCCGCCAAAGACTTAAAATAGGTTAATTTTAATGATGTGTGGGCACACAGAAATATTACATCAAAATAATAAAAGATTTTTCTTGGATAATATAAAAAAAGTGGTTATATTTGCAACTGTTATCCTGAAAACAATCTTTTTACCTTAAAAAACTAATACCTATTGAAGATATAGAGCGATTGCTTGTGAAAGCCATCGCTTTATTTTTTTATATATTTATCACAAATAATAAATATTGCAATGAGCAACAAGAATAAAACGCAAAAATTATTATGCAAAATTTATCATCCCTCCGTATTTTGATTATTACAAACTAAAGAAATAGTTGAAACAGCACAAACATACCGCCTTATACTACTCCCTTGAAATAATTGCTATAAAACTTTTAGTAAACATAAGAAATATATTAAAATCACCAGGCTTTACAACAAAATAATGCCACTGAGGCTTAGATCTGTCGTAGATAAGACGAATAGTTGAAAAATACTATAAAGCAGGATATTCGTGAAAAACTCAAAATAGACAAAGATCTATTTTGTGCTTTCATGCTTTCAGCCGCCTTTTTGTTTTCTATTGGCGACTTTTTGCCAGCTTCTTCCTGACTTAGCCTGCTATGCCTGCGAAAAATCTAAGGAAAATCCGCTCAATATAAAGCAAGAATCCGACCGAATCCTAATACCCGATTCGGGATTAAGTCAACTTGATTCAGACACACTCGATGAAACACTACCCAAAAACGCTTAATTATTCTTTGCACTGCTTTTCAAACGTATGTGCATTTATGTTATAGAATGTCTCAAGTGTACGGCAAGTCACCTGGGATGTCTCCATATGTCTCTTTTTAAAAAGTCTCGAACTCATTGGGGTAACGGGTGCCCTGGCAGGCCACATCAAGCATAATTGGAGACTAAACCTCTTGCCTGTACGTATATCTATCAATCTGCAACGACGTATAATTAAAACAACATTATGGTCACGAATTGGGAAATCTGTAACATGAACAGGGTTCATAAAACCTTTTGACCCGAAATATACATATTCAAATAAATGAAGATTCATTTACTCATCAAGATGAATACAAATCTCACTAAAGGGCTGTTCTATACTTACTATATTAAAATAATCCAGTATTTCTGAAGGCAGCACGATACGCGCAAGAACTTCCAATTGATTTGTTTCAATAAAGCAAAGGTCGGAATTTATATGGAATTAATAAAATAAATATACACTAAATTTCTACTGTCCCTTTTTAATTGCTTATCAGACTCACTTTTTTTGAAACAGTATCATATCGGATGAACCTTATAATATCCTTGCCACCAACACATAATTAAAAACCCTCATTCGATATACACATCACAAAGATAGCCTAACAAGATCTAAAATAACGGATTCCATTACCAATCATTCCCATCCGTGCCATAAGTCACATTAGTCTTATTAGTCTCACAAGTCCCATACTCCATGTGGCCAAACAAAAAAAGAGTCCCTGACATCACGACTGACGTCAGGGACTCAACTCTGAAAAAAAGGCGGCCTCCTACTCTCCCGCATTGCATTGCAGTACCATCGGCGCAGG
>OGIH01000631.1_pt1 | contig 25218 bp, 17 predicted proteins | sample 1571721 | NCBI WGS metagenome assembly OGIH01 (sample SAMEA2582068, study PRJEB24529) | metagenome | biome: Human gut stool | place: China | collected 2011
TTGTAAATGTGATTATAAAAAGTTAACAAAAATGTATTCTTGGTCAAATGCCAATAATTTAAAATTCACTTGCTACGAAAACGGTAAACGCATAGTAATTTATGATGTTTGTCAAATAGCCCGTGATTATAGGACTGGCAATGAATGGCTTAATGATTTACATAGCACTAATTACGAATTAAATAGAGGATATGATTTAGATAGTTATAATTGTGTTTAATCTTCAATGGATATATTACTTCAAGGAACCTTTAGTAGTGAAAGTAAAAAAATACAAGGATAAAATCAAAAGTATATATGGTAATGTATTTAAGCTTGATTTTTATCCCAATAAAGTTTACAACAAATTAATTGATTGTTAAAAGTTTAGAGGTGTTAAATATAATGCATCACATATACACTCCGATTATTACACTGTTTTTTATAATCGTTATAGCATTTTTGGAAACAATTTTAGCAAATTGCGTATCTGTATATATAATTAATTCCAAATTACCAAAGCCACTTCTAAGTAGTGAATACAATAATACAATTTGGAAAATTTTAGGCTGTTGCTTTTTAGCAGAATCGATTTCAATGGTTATTCTTTCGATATTATTTCCTGTAATTTTAGGTGAATCCATTAAATATGCAGTACAAAATTCCGTTATACTACTTATATATATGATAACAACAGGAACTAACTATTCAAATTTACAGAGTATATTATTTACTATTTCGACCATATTTTTATCATCTGTAATAATATTCTTACTTTGCAGATTTTTTATATTTAAAAATCTTGATTTATTAGAAAAAAAGAAACGATATTCATTACTTATTGCAATTATGTCGGCTCCATATTTTTTGTTAATTCCATTCGGAAATATTTTGAATTTTATTATTATGATATTATATAGCGTGTAAAAACTTTAAATTATTGACTCTGATATGACTAAAGCACATACCTCGGACTGTGATCTTGCAAATATAAATCCGTTCCGTTATCGAGGATATGTGTATGACAGTGAAACCGGTTTGTATTATCTCAAGAGCCGTTACTATGACCCGGTTACAGGCAGATTTTTAAATGCAGATATGTATTGTGACACTCAATCAAATATCTTTGGAACAAATATGTTTGCATACTGCAACAATAACCCTGTAAATCAAAGAGACCCTGAGGGTACAGACGCTTATTGGGTACAATTCGGTAATGCGGTTAGATTATTTGATACTTCAATTACGAATTAAAAGGACTTTAAAAGTGAAGGTGATTTTGCTATGGATATAATTTTATATATATTACCGGTTTTTCTCATAGTTTTGCTTTTGCCAAAATATTTTATGGTACTGTTGGCGAAATGCGTGGATAACGCTTTGTTTAGAGAAAAAATAATTGATAAAGAAATCAGGAGAAAACTTTACCGCAATGGAGTGTTTGCTGATCTAATAGCATCTTTTAGTATGATTGTGATTTGCTTTATTCAGAACATAATTGAGTCCCCAAGCTATTACTTTACAGATTTAGAAGACTATTTTGAGTGTTTTAATCTTAATTTTTTTTCATTTTTTAACGCACCTTTTTACTCCAGCCAAAGTATGTTTAAAGGTTCTTTTCTTTTTATTTTAGTGACAATTGCAATATCCGCACTTATCAGCTTGTTTTTTGATTATTTTACAATTTTCAGAAACCCGGATCTTACAAAAAAGCAAAAAATCTGTACTTTGCTGATTTTTGTGTTAATGACTGCTCCATACTATTTCCTGATTTCTCCTACTTTATTTTATAATTGATATATATAATAAAATCCTTTTTATAAATACAATTTGATAACCGAGGTTTTTCACGAATAGTTGAACATAATTATCTTACTAAGAGCAGAGGAAAACAAGGTTATGATGAAGAAGATATATTTACACTAATGATGGTTTATGCTTCCAAAGATGGTATTGATGAAAGGTTGAACCTTTGGGAATGGTACCAAATATAATCTTTAGTGAATTAGCAGTATATATAAAAACAGGAAAACAAATTCAGTGCAAGATAGATAAAGCTTTAGAAATCATTCGTGGTGATAAATATAGGTGGGTGATTTTATGAAAAAGTACAAAAAGAAATTATTGTTGATTTCGGTTATATTATCTCTTATAATAGTAATTTTATTGCTAACTTTTTATAATTCAGGTGATAATTTTAAACCGGATTCAGATCATAGCTTTTATAAATCCGAATATATGGTTTATTCTGACGGAATGATCACTATAAAAAACCCAAACAATTACGAATTTGATATATATAAATTAGGTGAGAGCAAGCATAGTTATAAATGCAAAGAACTTTCTGATATTTCTAAATATGCAGCTGAAGCAAAAGGTAATTATGTTATTTATGATGATCATGGACTAACAATATACGATAATGGAAAGAAAAGTGAACATCTGATAGCTAATAATTATGATATATCAGAATTAGGAAATAATTGCGTTTATTATACTAAGAATAATCAGATTTATTGCTATAATATTTTAAATGAAGATACTTGTATAATAAACGATGTTCCGTATGAAGATATAAATTCATTAGTTTTTGCCGATAAATATTTATTAGTGTATTATAATGATAATCATTTTCGGAAAATAAATATTTATGATGAAAATAATAAATTAATATCAGATTTTAAACTACATTCCGACTCTTTAGATTTTCATGATTTTGATGATGTTTATATAGATTTAATCAAAGAGCAAATAATTGTTTATCCGGGCCCGGGAGAGAATACTGAAGTGCTTTTTTATACTTTTAATGGTGAAAAATATCAGAATGAATATTTTAATTATTATTTTAATAATACCATTTGGAGTGTAGACCATAGCTGTTTTCAAGGAAAATATGTTACTTACAGCTTGAGAGAGAGAAAAACAACTGTTATTTATGACAAGACAATAAGAAGTCAGGATAATGGTTTGTATATTGAAAATTTAGAAACGGGTGAAACAAAAAAATTATCAGAAAAATGCGAGTTTGATGATATTTTAGTGACTGATAATTATGTTTATTGTTATAAGATTAATTATTTTATTCCTAAGTCTATTCTGTATGTAAAAGATTTAACTGTAGGCTATGAACTTACTCAGATACCGATTCAATAATGTCTTGATTATAATCTTTTTGATTATAATTGCGTACAAGTATCAATGCAAACTTTATTGAAGGGAAAATTTTATAGCTACTATGAATATCGAAGAAATATACTTAATGAAAATAAAAATTGATTTATTCCTAATTATGTTTACAAAAAGCTAAAATCAAATTAAGTAGGTGATTTAATGAATATTACATTTATGGTAGTAACAGTATTTTTATTTTTCTTTGGATTAATATTTTTAGGCAAGCTTATAATTTCCGGCTATGTTACATACCTCCTTTCGGTTAAGTTTGGCGATGAATACATAACTTCTCAGATGAAGAGAGATACCTATATATTTGGCATTGTGGCTGACTTAGCAGCGATTGGCATTGTTTCTTCGGTTTTAATAATTTTAAGCAATACTACAAATATCTCTGTAATTCAAATTGATGATATAACATTTCTGCAGTATTACTTCTGTCTGTTCTTCTATGCCATTTATCCTGAATATTCATACTTGGGCGTTAACAATCAAGCATTTGCTGAGGGCTTTTACATTATTCTTGCCTTGATTGCGGTTTCTCTCATAGCAAGCTGTATTATGTATTACTTTTTCGTGTTCAGAAAATCCGAATTAAGCAAGCCAAAAAAATTCTATTCGGTTTTTATTTTAACTATTACAACTGCACCGTATTATTTCCTATTTTCATTTGCAAGTTTTGGAAGCTTATAAGTCATAGAACAGTAGATAATATCAGCGGATAATAGTTGGAATTCATATTTTGGACTCTTAAAACATGCTGATTCATTCTCATTGATGAAGAAAATAGAGAATACTATGAAATTAAAAGATCTAACTAGCAAGATCAGGATAAATAGGAGCATGGATGCTCGAAACATAGATATAAGAGACTTGGTAGGAGTTAGTATTGACATATATGATTATGAAATAAAATATAATAGTCAAAATCAACCAAATTGGATAAAATGTTTAATTGGAGTTAGAGAAGTCAAGGATGGGAATTATACTGGGAAAATCTTGGCTTATGAATTTCATGGAAATTATCAAGGAATAATTCAATTCATTAAACTTTGTGAATCTAAATATGGAAAATCAGATTTACTTCCATTAGAGGATGTTGAAATAGAAAATCAATGTGGATATATTTTCAAAGGAAGTACCAACCAATTAATTTATATAGAAAATGAAAGCAATCAATTTTGTTCAGGTACCTAGTAGTAAATTAGAGGATGATAATCTAGGAAAAACTATCTGGAAGGATGATAAATATATAAGTCTTGATGAAGGTAAGAATATCACTATATTTATAGGACATTATACTGAAGGATCAGGAGAGAATATAGTAACAAGGGCATATCCTATAAGATTGGAGAAACCTATTACTAGAGATAAAGCAATAAACTCTGCTGAAATGGAAGCTTACTCATTAAACTCAGCTATGGACGTAGCTAGTTTTAATGCATCACTCTCTAAAAAGTTTAGGGAAGATCCAGAAGATAAGGAAGTTAAAGATCATGATGAACTTATTAATTGGGTTAGAAAAGAACTTACTAAAATTGGAATTGTATGATTCTCTTAATTCCGGTAGGGGGGGGGTAGAACCTGAGTAAGTCAGGTAGAGATTCGTTAAGATAATTCAAATTTAACAAATATGAAATATTTAACATTATATAAAAACAATCGTCAATATATAACGAGCTCATTAACTCGAAAACATCCTAATGTATCTTTCCTGACTGAAGAGAATATTGTTAAATATCAGGAAGAACCTGACAAACTAGATCAAGAGATATTAGACTCTCTTGTAGCTGTAGTAATATGTGATGGTAAAACTAATAATGATAGTGATAGAGATACTGTAAAGAATTTAGTAGATCCAGATAACCCGTTTGTACTTACTGGATTTAATTGGAAATTAAACTCTGGATATGGAAAGTATGAGGAGGATTTTACTTCATGGATACAAACAAACGGAGTTATTGCTTCTTCTGATAAAGTTCAAAATAGTGTCGTAGGTCGTTTCTTATATTTTAATGCAGTTAACAAGAAGGATGATATACCTTCCTTTAAAGTTAATATAACGTTAGGACAACAGAGCAAATTACAATATAATTATATTAAAGAAGATGGCACAGGTACATATATAGTATATTCAGAAAGTGGTATATATACTATACCAACTTCTTACTTTTCTAAGTATACAGGAGGAAATGCTTGGTTTGGATTTTATCAAATAGAAGGTACTTCTATTATCGAGCAAATACCTTCTTTTCCAGGAGCACTTGTAACTGATGGAATAGATGACATGATTACATCTACTAAGACAGCTCAAGAAATGTTGAGTGGGAGTAATGAGATTACTGTAGTAAGTATGGTTCACCAAATTACTACCCCTAACAATTATAATTATACTAATATTATAAGGTATGATCTAAATACTCAAGGATTAACCAATATTGTACAAAAGGATTTAGGAGTAGGAAAAGCTGGAATATATGGTTATTCAGCTAATCTTTCTAATAGTAGTATATCTGTTATTAATAATATATTAGGAGATAAGAGTGATTATATAGTCCCTGATGCTTATACTTCTAGTAATATATCAGCTAAATATTCAGTTCAAGGTTGGATGAATAAATATAATAGTCATAGTGAGATATCATCTGTAGCTTGGTACTGGACTGTTATATCTAAGAAATCATTGACTACTGATAATATAAATCAGATAATAAAATATTATAATCTTGATAAATATATTGAACCTACTATATATTATAATGTAGCTAAACAAGGTATTACAAATGAGAATCACTCTGACTTCAGTGATAAGTTAATTGACTATTCAGGGAATAACAAGGACTTACAGCTATATAATTTCTCATGGGATGAAGGAAGTGGTATTGGGAGATATGAATTAGACTTTACCTCCATGGATTATAATGATACATTATCAGTATTTACTACTACTCATAAGTCATGCTCAATCAGTAAAATACTAAAAGATAGCGACGGAAATATCTTTTATAATTGGAGTCAAAATCTAGATTCTATAAATTCTATTAGAATACAAGTTACTGGATTAAATGAAATTGGAGCTATATTAGAATTTAGGTACCTAAACGAATCAGGTAATAGTGTAAACAGTCAATACTCCTCAGATGGAATTTATGATTTACCAGCTTCATCTGCATATCAAGGGGATTCTAACACTACTAATTTTAGATTCTCAGTAAGAGGTTATGTAGGTGATTGTAATATTACTATTACACAAATACCTTATGGAGTTCTAATACTTGATGGTGTTAATGATTACGGTAAAGTAGAAAACCTTCCCATATACAAGGATTATACTGTTATTGTAGATAGAGAGATAGAATCAGCAAATGGAGGTTTATTATCTAAAGAGAAATCAACTGATAGTGGTGCATTTATCTTTGAATATTATAGATTAGAAAAAGATACAACAACCTCATTTGGATATTTAAATTATATTTCTAATTTAGATAGAAATAGAAAAATATCTTATCAGTCTAAATACTCTTATAATGGAGTTCCTTTGTCATCAGGAACAAGGACTGATAGTACCTATATGTATTTAGGAGCTCTTAGAGATGGACAATCCTCTTTTTCTAAATGTGCTATCTACTCTATCCTATCATTCCCATATAGTATGTCTGAATTCCTTATTGAACGTCAACTGAAGATGTATAATCTAGGAACTTTGTATCCTGGTATGGTAGAATTTAGACCTACTGTTAATAGTAATGTAGACTATAAACATATTCTATACTATAGAGTTGAAAAAAGTAATTGGACTAGAATAAATCCAGGTGATTATATTACTATCGGACAAAGGATTGCTATTAAAATCTTTCCTAATGGAATAGATGAAGTAGTTTCTGCTACTTCATCTGATTTAAGTAATATAAGTATTATAAGTAAAACTACTGGAGATGAATCTTATTATTTCTTATCATATTTAACTTCTAATTCACCTCAAAAGATAAACATAACAATTGATGAATATATCCGTTATGAAGATATCATTCAACCATATCCTGTAGTATTCCAAATTAAAGATAGGACTACTAATCAAATATATAGTTGGGGAGATAAGATTAAGGTAGGAAGTTCCATACAGCTCTTCCATGATGAATCACCTAATCTTCTTTCTGGACTATATCGTATTGATAGTTATGAATATGAAGGAAAGACCTACACTTATAACCAGCTAAATAACCTTGATATTACATTAACTAAATCATCTATTTCTATATCTTGTAATAAAACTTGGATTCTTGATGATAATGAACCTAAATGTATATTATCACCTGAAAGATTAAGAATACCAAATTCATCATATAGTATTTTAGGATACATTCCTGATATATCAGGTCATGGTAATAATTTTACATTTAATAACTTCTTATTTTCAGGAATGAGTGGAGCTAATGGGTATCTACAGAATTTTAATGAATGGACAATAGCGTCAGGAGTATCATCTACTGATAGTGTAATTTCAAGTAGTAAGAAGTTAGTTGCTTCTAACGGTTGGATTGCTTATGTTATATCAGGAACTGTTATTTCTACATTCAGGGTTAAAATTTCAGGTATTCCTGTTAACGGAAATTTAAGATTTGAAGGTTCTGATCAATCCTTAGCTAATGGAATAAATACTATTCAAGGATTAACATCAACTAAAGTAACAGGATTCTATATATCTTCAGGATATGAAAATGATTGGTCTAATTTGAAAATAGAACAAATCGGAGAATATGAAGGATCTATTTGTTTTGATGGTATAGATGATTTCATTCTAAATAATGGAGTTCGTGGTGGTAAGCAAATAATAATGAAATGTAATTGGTGGAGTACTGTTGGAACAAGCATTTTATATGATCAAAGAGGTAACGGAAATGAGTTTGCAATATTTAATGCTGATTCAGATGGTTCATTAGATGATACATTTATTGCTTATTCAGGTAGAAGTAATGGTAATACTTATATTGATGGTATATTGAATAGTAATATTCATTGTAGAGATCTAGTAGGATTAACTCATAATATAACTCATACTAACGAATTAAATGCAGGTCCTAATTCTGCTACTGTTAGATTAGGTTGTAATAATGCAGTTCAGTATTTCTCTCAAATGGCTCTATATGATCTTATGATCTTCAATGAAATCTCAACAGATGACAAGATTAAAGAACTAAATGAATATATTGGAATAGAGTCTAAGGTAGAGCTACCTGATTACTATTGGGATGCTTATGGTAAGACTAACTCTGATGCTGATAGAGATACTATTCAACAGAGAGGTATAGCCGTAGGTGATTATGATTTGACTAACACTAACTTTGCTTACGATAAGATGTCAGGGTTCGGTGGTTATACTTTAGGTAAATTCACTAATTCATGGTCGCTTAGTAACAATAGTAATAGTATTAGTATTGTGGCTCATAATCCTTATGATATTACTTTAAAGAAGTTAGGAGAAAATAGCGATTGGGAATTTAATACCACAGAATTAAAAATTATATCTAATCCTGTATCTGTTAAATTTAAATCTGATAAAAATATAAGATTTACGTGCGATTATCATTACTATACCGTAGGTGGGAATAGTGAAGGCTCTCCTTTAGGAATAACTTCTAAAGATTTAATTGCTAATGAAGATACCATTATCACAATTTCACCAATTAGTCAAGAGAATATAGACAAATATAATATTGATATAAATAGAGGATATTACCTTATTTATTTCCAATTATCGCCTACTCTTGCAGTAAACGAAGAAGTAACTATCGAAATGCTTCCTCTTTATCCTAATGGTCTAGTATATGATGGAGTAGATGATTATTCTAAGAATGAAAATATTCCTGTACTTACTGATTATACTATTATTGCAAAAAGATTATGGATAAATAAAGATAATCCTCTTAATGAACAATTCATTCATAAAGGTGCTATTAATACTCCAATAAGTGAATCTGCATTTATGCTGGAGTATGAGATTGCTAATAATACTTATTATAGAAGTTCGTCTTATGGAGGTTATATTAATATTGAACGTTCAAATAGACCTGAAAGAATTGTTTATCAAACTCCTAATAGTTATAATGGAACTTCTATAACTAAAGGATCTGGTACTGATACTACTGGTATAGTCATAGGAGGAGTTACTAATAACTACTGGAAAGGAGTATTCTACAAACTTATTCTTTATTCTAAAACACTTCCATTACTTCAGATAAATTATTTGAAGAACTTAATGGAAAGAGATGAAATAATTGATTTAAATAACTCAATATTTATAAAATAATATGAATATATCTAATTGGTTAAAAGAAAGTAATCATGATAAGCATTTAATAGCTGGATTTATCATTTTTATAATTAGCTTATTGCTCAGCTATTCGTTAACTAAAAATGATATGGTATCCTTAGTACTATCAAATTTCGTAGTAGCTGCATGCATGGCTACTGCAGAGTATAAGGATAAACTATATGGAGGTAAATTTGACTGGGAAGATATCCTAGCAGGAATGATACCTCCAATAGTTGTAGATATAGTATATCTGATAATATTGATATTTTAGTATCAATGAGAATTCTTATGACACAAGAGAATTTTACATTAAGTATCAAAACAAATAATATTAAATAATTAAATTAAAATTAAATGTCAGACTTAAGAAAAATACTTGATGGGATGACAGGTGAAGAAGTTGCTAACATTATTTATAATAATGATAACACTCTGAAAACTGAAGTATCACAAACTAAGACTAGTCTAGAGAACTCATTAGATTCTATAGTTGACTCCAAATTAAGTGGAATGAATCTTGATGACAAGATAGATCAGTCAGTAAATAACAGATTATCAAAACCACTTACTATATCTTTATCAGAAACTAAAGCTGGTACTTATAGTATTGGAGGAGAAACATTAGATATCTATGAGAAAAGTATAAGATTATTATCACTTCCTAGAACTGTAGGAGATACTAAGGAGTATATAGTTAGTGAAGAACCTCTAGGATTTGGAACCTACCTAAATATTGAATCCTTTGTAGCTTCTACAGGAAAAGGATTAGATAAAGAATTCTTTAATTTCAATTATGAAATTACTAGATTCTATATTAATTCCAGTATGCAGTCATGCATTGTAATAAGATGTAAAACTGCAGTAAGTGAAAATGTTAATGGTCTTTTACATATTCAGTATTGTAAATTCTTTGGAGATGTAATAGAATTTGATATTACAGTACCTAATTCCGTAAATAAAGAAAATATCTCTCTTGAGATCCCTCCATTAAAGTACAATAAGAAAATGGCATTCAGTTATATTACTGATGATAGTTATTCTATATATCAGTACATATTCAGCGTCATAAACAAAAGACTCACTATGAGAAAATTTGGTACTGAAGCTGGAGCCACTTATAATTGGCATTTAGGAATGGAAGGAAAATCTAAATATGATCAGTACATGTTAACTGAACCATACCGTAATGAAAATTTTCTACAATGTACAGATGGTGCAGGTATTAAACATAGGTATGCTACTACAGTATCATGTTGGGGAGATAAATTAAAGGATCAGACTATAGGTCAGGATGTTGACATGTACTGGCCATGGATGTCAGAAAAAGAATTTAAATTCTATTTTGATTTTGGTTTTATGTGTGCTTATCATGATCTGATAGGATATGATAAGGATAATATAAATACTCAAGAAGAATTTGATAAGTGTGTAAATGACACTGCATCACTATTTAAAGAGTATGTAGGAATTGTTCCTAAGTTAATGGTAGAACCTAATGGAGATCATAAGTATATTACTTTTAGTAAAGAAAACTCTACTATACAAGTTATTACTGCTCAATCAGGCGATCCTAGTATTAAACTAGTCTATCCATTTAAACCAGATTATACATTAGATAAGAATGATGTCACTATTCAAAGAATATTTGCTTATGGAAGTGATTTAAATAATGACAATGATAACCCAGGATACTCACAAGATCTATTAAATAGATTATCTCAATTCAATTCTTCGTCAGATAAAAGTAGTATCTATTGGCTAATAGGTTCTGCTCATAGAGGATCTCATTGGGAATCAGCTCTTATAAATAACATACACAAATTGTATGGAGATATTGGAAATGATTCTCTATGGTTCCCTACACTTGAAGAAATGTATGAGTATTGGTACATGAAAATGAATACTGTATCAATTAAAACTATTACTGATACTGGAGGTCATTATAAGAGGTATGTACCTAAAGGAGCTAATTTCTTCTTTAGAGATATGTCAGTATTAATTTCAGGAATATCTAATATTAACGGAGTATCAGTTAGGTCAAGTGATAATGTATATGGAACTTCCTATGCAATGAATGATGGAAAATTGTTAGTTAACTTAGACTTTAATAAATCATTAATAGAAAAAGCAGAGAAGTATTTAAGTATATTTGAAGATGACCATTTAGCTGATTATAATTATGACAATGCATTATATTTCATCCAGAAATTAAAGGATGGAGTAAGAGAATCTTATGAAACTAGATTAAATAAATATTCATCTCCTCCTACATTAGATTCAGTTATTATTAATAATGGAGACTCTACTACTAAGAATAAAGTTGTTAATATAAAAATAACTTATTCAGGTACTGGGGCTACTCATTATATGGTATCTGAAAATTCTGATTTCTCAGGAGCTAGTTGGATTGCTTATTCTAGTGAATTCTCGTATACTTTATCAGATAGATTCAATGAGAAAACTGTATATGTTAAATTAAAGAATCCTTATGGAGATAGTAGTGTTATGTCTAGTAAAATAACATATGAAGAACCTGACTTAGTACTTAACTCAATAGTATTAAATAATGGGGATTCTACTACTTCTAATAGGTCTATTAAGGTTAAATTTAATTATACTGGATTCCCTACTCATTATATGATATCGGAAAGCTCATCGTTTACTGGAGGTATATGGGTATCTTATTCTAGTAATGATATTGATTTCCAATTATCTGAAGGTTATAGTTCTAAAACTGTATATGCTAAGATGAAAGGAAATCTAAATGAATCATCAGCTAAGAGTTCAGTTATAGAATTAGTTGATACAACTACTGCAATACTGAATAGCATTGTCATAAATGATGGAAATGATTACTCAGATTCAAGTACAGTATCAGTTAAATTAAATATAACTAATGAAGCTACTAAATATAAGATAGGAAAGAAATCTGATCTATCTGATTGTCCAGATTGGATTACATTATCAGGTACTACAGTTAGTTATACTTCAGGAGTTACTAATGGAACTTTAACCTTATATGTTAAAGTAGCTAATGATGTATCAGAGTCAGACATAAAATCAGATGATATAATAATTATGTTACCTGTTGAAATTACAGGACTTACCATCGCTAACGGAGCAGAATCATTTGAAGGAAAAACTGTACCAGTATCATTTACTATATCAGAAGGAGTGCCAGACAAGTATAGATTGTCAGAGTCAGAATTAACTAACGATGATGAATACATAGATTGGTCAGATAATATAACTTATAAATTTAGTTCTGCAGGAAGTAAGACTTTATATGGTCAGGTTAGTAATCCTATGTCTGAATCCTCTATAGTTAGTAGTTCTATTGAGATATTAGAAGGAGCTATCTCAGCTATATTAGGATTTAATGGGACTAAGAAGAACACAGTAGACTATAATGAGATAAATGGAGAAGTATTCAATCAAATAGTACCTGCTGAGTATTCTTCTTATGGTAATTATGAATTAAAATCGACATCAGGTGAGTTATTGCCTTGGTATATAAACTTAAATGTTTCTAAATATCCTGTGAATGAGGTATTTATATCACAAGGATTTGGTTCTTATAACGGACCTTCTACTGGCGTAATTTGTGGAAGAAAGGCAATACGCTAAGTGTCACTTACGATAATTTATATATGCATAGTTTCCCGCTGTATTCGGAGGCAGTAGGCAGTGAATCCGAATTTGTGGTACCAACTCAATTCTCGCATAACCTGACACTCTCTTATGGTATACAGAACGGGCGTTACAATATCTCTTTCGAGTGCAGGAATCTCACGAACGAGAAATTATACGATAACTTCAGCTTGCAGAAGGCTGGCAGGGCTTTCTATGGTAAGGTGAGGGTTTATTTCGGTAATTAATTTAAAGTGTGACTATCTTTTATTTATCAATAATTAATTCAAAACATAATAGATTAAAACAACATGAAGAAGAATTATTTAATGACAGGTCTTGCCGCCGCGTTATTGGTTGGGGGGGTATTTACTTCTTGTAGTGACGACGATCCTGTAAACCCGGATAACGGAGGCAACGGGAATGGAAATGGCGGAGGATCGACCTCGGAGGCGGTTTCGAGCTATGTAGTTGCCGCTTCTGTCGGTGACGCGAATTACTTGTTGACAGCCGATACGCTGGGTGATGGCTCTATCTCCGCTAAAAACAACGGACTCACTACGGAAAGCGGTACGCAATGGATCTTCTATAAGGATAAATATTTGTATCGTTTGGTTTACAATCAAGGAAATGCCGGTGTTACTTCTTCATACGTACTGAATACGGAAGGCAAGGTTAAGGAGCGTGATAATACTTACGAGATCAAGCGGTTTACTTCTTATGGTATCTATGGCGACTATATCATTACATCTTCTACCGGTGATCTGGGTGAGGAATATGCGGACGAGAATGGTTATCTGCCTAAAGGTTTCTTGCTCTCTTATCTGGATGTGGCCAAAGAGACGTTTACGACAAACACGAATACGATCTTGTCGGAGAATTATTTGGGAAATGGCGAGTTTGTTACGTTAGCGGGTATTCTCCAAGCGAACGGCCGGATCTATTCCGCGGCTATCCCGATGGGATTGAGTAAGTACGGCGTGAAAGCGGAGGGAGGTAAATATGTTAAATACCCGGAGCTGGTAAAGACTGAATCCGGAGGAAGCGGTAGTGGCGCTTACGAAAAAGGGGAATTGCAATGGACGCAATATCCGAACGAGGCTTGGGTCGCTATTTATGCGAACGAGAAATTCGAGAACCCGAAACTGATAAAGACGGATAAGATCAGTTATGCTTGCGTACGTAACCGTTCTCAATACTACCAGACCATTTGGACGGCAGACAACGGCGATGTGTATGTGTTCTCGCCCAGCTATGCCAAGACGATGACCGCGGAGGTACAGAAAACGACTTTGCCGGCCGGTGTAGTTCGTATTAAGGCTAACGCGGAGGGGTTTGATCCTGATTATTATTGTAATTTGGAGGCACAGACGGGTGGTAAGGCATTCTTGCGTTGTTGGCATATCACGGAAGATTATTTCTTGTTGTTGATGTATGATCGTCCGTTGACTGAATCCGGATTCGCCGCGAAAGAGTTGGCTATTTATAAAGGAGAGGATAAGAGTCTTACTTACGTGAAGGGGCTGCCTTCCACGGATGTTATTTCCGGATTTGGCAATACTCCGTTCTCGGAGGATGGTATCGCTTATATGGCGGTTACGACTACCGATGGAAGTCAACCTGCCGTGTATCGTATCGATCCGAAGACAGCTACCGCAACAAAAGGTCTTACCGTTGAGGCAGAGCAAATCAGTGGTGTGGGTAAATTGACTGCCGCTCAAGAGTAATAAGCAAGTATGAGTCGGACTCACATTCTTTTAATATTCCTCCTGCTCCCGCTAACCCTGCGGAGCCAGGAGGATATTTGTATAGGAAAGGAACTGGTTTTGTACTCTACCGTATTGCAAGAAGACCGGAGTTATTGGATACACCTGCCGGAGCATTATAATATGGATACGAAACAACGCTATCCGGTTGTTTACCTGCTAGATGGAGATTCTTTCTTTCATTCGCTGGTAGGCATAAGGAAAACGTTGGCATCCGGTAGAGGTAAATATCTACCTCCCTGTATTATTGTCGGGGTATTAAATACGGATCGGACACGTGATTTTACGCCTACCGCTTCAGCCGCCGGACGGGATGGTAAAATCTCCATAGATGCGATTCCGCAAGGAGGGGGAAGTGAGGCTTTCAGTAAGTTTCTTACGGAAGAACTTCGCCCTGCTATCGATAGTGCCTATCGCACGAACGGCTGGAATATGCTTATCGGTCATTCGTATGCGGGGCTTTTCACCTTGAATACGTTTCTTCGTCATACGGAATTATTTGATACCTATCTAGCGGTCGACCCTAGTTTGTGGTGGGATCAGGGGCGGTTGGTCCGGGAGGCGGAGGCTTTGGTTGCAGGCCGGGATTTTAAAGGGAAAAGCCTGTATATCGGTGTCGCGTCTAAAAAAAGGACGGACCGGGTGGACATTCATCTTGACAAAGTGAGTTATCTTCTTTCGGAGCTTTTACCGCAAGCGGAGAACCTGCGTTTCTTTAGTAAATCATTTCCCGACGAGAACCATGGAACGGTAGCGGTTCCGGGTATATATGACGGGATTAAACAATTATTCGGAAAATGAGAAAATTCTTTGCGAAAGTACATTTATGGCTATCGATACCTTTTGGCATTATTATTGCGATTGTCTGCCTGACCGGGGCGATTCTCGTCTTTGAGACAGAGATATTAGAATTAGGCTACCCTTCCCGTTATTTTGTAAAGAAAGTAAAAGGGGAACCTCTCTCGCCTGCCACCTTGATAGAATCGGCGCGCCAACAATTACCCGATTCGGTTCGAATAAACGGTATTCGGGTATCGTCTGACCCGAGACGAACCTATCAACTTGTATTACCGGGGAAAAAAGCCGCCGGTTTTATTGATCCCTATACCGGGGAGGTGACCGGGATGGATGACGGACAAGGTTTTTTCCTGAAAATGATGCGTCTTCATCGTTGGTTACTTGATGAGTATAAACGGGATGGAAGTTTTTCTTGGGGAAAATCAATAGTTGGCTATGCGACTTTGGTCTTGGCGATTATTATTATAAGTGGAATCGTAATTTGGTATCCCCGTAATAAAAAAGTATTGAGAAACCGGTTGAAAGTAAAGACCAAGGCTGGTTGGTTCCGTTTCTTCTATGATTTACATGTCTCCGGGGGATTCTATGCGGCATTGCTCCTGCTTATCTTAGCGTTAACCGGATTAACATGGTCGTTTGGTTGGTATCGAAATGCCTTTTATAGTGTCTTCGGTATTAGTGCAAACCCGCCTCAAGCGCATCATGCTCCAGCTTCTTCCGGCGCGAAGAAACCCGCGAAGAAAAAGACGGATTACACACAATGGGCTGAGGTGTTATCGGCATTGAAAAGCCATTATCCGGACTTTAACTCAATCACGATCCAAGATGGCTCCGCTACGGTTTCTACGGCCCGTTATGGAAATACAAGAGGAAGCGACCGTTACTCCTTTGATCCTGCTACGGGTGAGATTACGGAAGTCCAATTATATAAAGATCTCCCAAAATCGGGGAAGATAAGAGGATGGATTTATTCCGTACACGTCGGCTCGTGGGGGGGAATGACTACCCGTATATTGACTTGCTTAGTTTCCTTGTTGGGGACGATCTTCGCGATAACCGGCTATTATTTTTGGATAAAGAAACAATTCAGGAAACTGAGATGAAAAGAAAGAGGTATGTTTGACCCACATACCTCTTCATAAATCTAAACCAATCAAGTTGAATACGCAAACGTTGTAATATTAAGGTTAAACAGTTATGTATGTAAAAGTGTGCGTCTATTCAATTCCTTCTTTCCTTATAGATGCCAACCACTGGTCGATCCGCCCTTCTGTTTGATCGTCTTCATTCATTTCATCCAAAGGAAGTCCGACGAACATACCGTTTATGCAGGCGGTGGAACTGTCAAATGAATATCCCGAGGCATCTACAGCGCCGATGAACTTGCAACCTGTATTTCGCAGGTCGGAATAGATCGTACCGATGGCGTCACAGAAAGTGTCGCTAAAAGAGGCTGAGTCTCCGCAACCGAATAATGCGACGGTTTTCTCACTTAAGTCCAGCTTTTTCAGCTTCCCTAGATAACTATCCCAATCATCTTGCAAATCTCCGGCGCCCCAAGTAGAACAGCCCAATAACAAGATTTCATAAGGCGCTACATCAGCGGGAGAAGCGTTAGATACGTCATGAATATCTTTGTCTTCCACACCCAGCTTCTCTGCGATACGTTTCGCGATCCCTTCCGTCGTTCCTGTAGACGAGCCGTAGAATATTCCTATAGTCTTCATTCCTATTTGTTTTTATAGTTTAATAACGAAGACAAATATCCGATATCTTATTAGTCTCAGCAATACCTACAAATATGTATTTTGACGGTCGGGAATACCCATGAATGACCAGTGATGGTTGGGGGAAGAAAGCATTTTGTGAATTTGTCGATAATTTGAATTGTTTTTTATAAATTTGCCAACGTATTGGTTCGCCTACTTTATTCAGGGTACGGCGATTAAAAGGGAATCAGGTGAGAAACCTGGACAGTCCCGCTGCTGTAAGCTCCAAAAAAGCTTTAGACATCAACTCATTGCCACTGTTTCCGGAAGGAACGGGAAGGAAGTTCTAAAGTGGAGTAAGTCAGAAGACCTGCCAATGCCGGATAACCGCCGTGATTTTACGCTACCGGGGTTTAGCGTATGATTCAAATATGGAATACAGAGGACATTGCTCTAAAGAGGTAATTTTGATAGGGTAAGTTATGCCATAGTTCGTGGGGAACTATGGGTAATTTATTTTGTGTTAACCTGTTAAAGCCATGTCTTTTTATATCATTCAGTGTATTTGTTTTTTGGAGTTTTACATTAATATTATGCTTATGAGAAAGTTTTTATCTTTTTTCTTTGTAATGGCTTTTTACGTAGTTGGAGCCTATGCGCAAGTATTGGTCCAAGGTCAACCGCATCCTTCCGCAAGGAATATCTCAACAAAGCAGGAGTCTCAGTTAAGAGCTGATGCCAGTTTTACTTTCGATGACATCCAATATTGGGTTGGTAACGGTAGCAATAAAGCCGCTTTAGTGATTGAATGGCATGATGGGAATCGCCCGGATGCCATAGTTTGGGGATATCGCTGGGATGGCGAGGCAACCGGACATGATATGATCGTGGCGATTGCTCAAGCAGATCCTCGATTGGTATTGCTCACCCAATACACTGGCTGGATGGGATATACGATCGATGGAATCGGGTATGGTGAAAGTAGACTTAATATTTCTTATGATCTAGAGGGAGCGAAGTCTGAGCCTAAAAATGCGTTTAAATTTGAACCTCCTATCACAAATCCGCTGTTGGGGCAAACTTCTCATCCAGAGCATCCGGCAGAGGATGTTGCGGCCGCCATTCGGCAAGGGGTTCAAACAGGAGTTATTTATCACCCGATAAATGCGGAAAGATATGGATATCCATCTTATGACTATGACCATTGGAGTTGTAGCAATGGCATTCATTGGCAAGCCGGTTGGTATTATGGCTATTGGAGTTATTTTGTGAGAAGTAGCCAAACCTCTAATTTTAGCTATTCTGGTTTAGGTGCTACAAGCCGTGTATTGACGGATGGTTGTTGGGATGCGTGGAGCTGGAATGGAAATATGAATACATCAGAAGGAACTCAGCCCGGGGATGTCTTTGTCGCTGCGACAATACCCTCTGGAGGTGGAGGGGATGAACCCGAGATCCCGGTGATACACGTAACATCCATTTCTCTCAATAAGTCTTCTTTGCGTTTACAAGCAGGAGCAAATGCAACCCTTGTAGCTAGTATCTCTCCTGTAAACGCTGATAATAAGCAGGTTATTTGGAGTAGTTCCGATACAGGTATAGCAACGGTAGAAGATGGGGTCGTAACTGGTGCCAAGCCCGGTGTGGTGAAAATAACAGCCCAATCGGTAGATGGCGGATATACCGCTGTTTGCGAGGTAACGATAACGGAAGTTGTTATTCCGGAAATAGATTTCAATGGTCCTGATGCTGTTTTAACTTTCCCGAAAGTAGAGGAAGCCACCTCTTATGAAGTTCGTGTTTATAGAAATGAGGATAGTGGTCATAAAAGAATCGCTACTTATGTAATCGATGCCGAAGGTAATATAATCACAGAATTAAGAGCGGTGAGCTTACAAGGCTCTTCTGGGGAAATTTTGGTTCCATTGAAAAATTTAGACATAGACGGTGTTTATACGATAGAGATACAGGTGCTGAATGGATTGGATATAATAGATACCTATACAGTAGAAACAATATCGAATCCAGTAAGTAATGAATATTTATCCGTAAGTGGTAGTCGGGTAATTTATCAAAATGGGACATTGTCTTTGGAGCATTTGGATGGATATCATTTTTATTTAATGACAATGGAAGGAAAAATATTGAGAACCTTTATAGCTCGAGTTCCCCACGAACTTTATCCTATATCGCTTCCCTCCGGGAATTATCTGTTGACAGGAGAAAAGGATGGAGACCGAAAGGTCTTTAAATTCCGTATTAATTAATAATTAAATTCATTTGCATGAAAAGAACACTTTACTTAAGTATGGTTTGCTTACTATCGGCCTTTTCGGCTGTGGGGCAAATCGGTTTGCGGGGGCTGAATCCGATAGAGAAGCAGAAACTGCAATTGCCTGAACTTCCGGCTTCGCAAAGCCGAGTCACGCTACTACGTTCAAGTGAAAACGTAGATTATACACAGGGAGTTTTTATTTTGAACGAGGACTGGTTTGGTCATAACAACAGTACTATTAATTTTATGACTTCTTCTGGTGATTTTGCTTATAGGATTTTCCAGACAGCAAACCCTGGTAAAGAATTAGGTTGTACATCTCAGTTTGGTACTATTTTTGGAGATAATATGTTTATTACTTCTAAACAGCCAAAGGATGGTGGAGCCAGTATTGAAGGAGGTCGCCTGAATGTGGTGGATGCCAAGACAATGAAAGTGAAAGCTCAATTTACGGATATAGGCGGAGGCGATGGGCGTGCTTTTTTAGGCGTGAATGACTCTGTTGGCTATATTGGCGCTTCAAACGGTATTTTTTTGTTTGATATAAAGAACTTGACGGTTGGAGATCAATTGAAAGGTGCCTCAAATTCCGGGGGACTTTATAATGGTCAAGTAGGAATGATGGTCCGAACAAAAACATATGTGTTTGCAGTTCAGCAAAGCAAAGGCGTTTTAGTGATAGATCCTCTAAAACATGAGATTATCAAATTGATAGAAGGAAGTTTCAGCACTTTGACACAAAGTAAGGATGGCAGTGTTTGGGTAGGTGCTGGATCACGCCTGTTATGTATTGATCCGGAGACTTTGGAAGAAACTTATCTATCATTACCCGATGGCTTGACTATTCCGGATTCATGGTATGCTTGGACTGCGGGTGTTCTTTGTGCAAGTACGCAAGAAAATGCTATTTATTGGACAAAGGGAGGTGGTTTTAGCAGTGGTAATGAGATTTATCGTTATGAGATCGGTAATCCTTCTTCTATGGATAAACCATTTTATACCATTCCGGAGAAGGGACGCGTATTGTATGTGGGTGCCGGTTTACGTGTAAGTCCAGATGACAAATTGTATATTTCCGCTTTTGAGAATTTTGGCTCTATAAACTATTGGCAATATGTTGTAGATGCTAAAACTGGCCGTCAATTAGGGTGTTATCCGCTAGAACCCAGCTATTGGTTCCCTGCCATGCATATCTTCCCTGATAATGAGGCTCCGGTTGTTAAAGATTTTACTTCGATAGAGGCTGGTATTAATGATGCGCCTATAACTGTATCTTTAAAAGATATGGCTACGGATAAAGACAATATAGCTGAAGCTATCTATAAATCCGTTAAATCAGTATCGAATGAGAGTCTGTTATCTGCATCTATCTTAGGTGATAATCTGACTCTAACATTGAAGCCGGATCAAACAGGAGAAGCTACCGTCTCCGTTAATTTCGATTCGAATGGAAAAATTGTCACAAAGGATTTGAAAGTGACGGTGAAAGGAAAAGCAGTTTATTTAGATAAGCATGAGTTATCTCTGAATGTGGGTGAAAAATCCACATTAAAGGTGACTGTTCCCGAAGGTGTTTCTGCCGTATGGACTTCTTCGAACAGCAATGTGGCGAGTGTGGTGAATGGAGAAATAACCGCTGTTGCTCAAGGTTCTGCCAAAATTATCGTGTCAGCAGGTAATGAGAAGGACACTTGTCTTGTAAATGTTTCTCTTTCAGTCCAAAGTTTGACTTTAGATGTCGAGAGTGATACGACCCGTGTACAGCGTGATGGTACACTCCAGTTAAAAGTTAAATTACATCCTGAAGGAGCGGTTCTACCTGAATTGCTTTGGAACTCCTCGAACACAAAGGTCGCTCATGTGAATAATAAGGGATTGGTTACGGCTTTTGCGGATGGACTAGCTGTTATTAAGGTTATGAGCGCAGATTCATCCAAAATGGATAGCTGTGTTATCAAGGTTCTAGCCAATATTCAATCCGTGAGTTTACCGGAATCAATATCCCTAAATACGAATTCGAATGGAAAGCAACATACTTATACATTGAAACCTACGTTTATACCTGCTAAGCCTACAAATACGGTTGTTAGTTGGAAATCTTCGAATGAGGATATTGTCACGGTTTCAGAGAAAGGCTTAATTACGGCTATTAAAGCAGGTGAAGCTACCATTACGGTGACTACGGAAGATGGATCGAAAACTGCGGAATGTAAAGTGAATTGTGTACAATGGCCGGATGCGGTTAAATTGGATTTGACATTTGTTTCTATGAAACCGGGTAACACGCAGCAATTGACGATAACGACAACACCAGATTCGATAGGTGCCGTACCAATGAAGTATGTTTCTGATACGCCGGATGTTGTTACGGTTGATAAGAATGGTGTATTGACCGCGAAAAAATATGGTGAGGCAATCATTACGGTGTCTCCGTTAAGTGGTGCGGATGTAAAAGCGACTTGTAAAGTTGCGGTTGAGATTCCTGTAACGAGCATCCAATTGGATAAAGATACGATTTGCCAGAAACCGAACACTTTCGCTCAATTGACCGCAACTATTAATCCGGGGGATGCTACATTCCAAGAACTGACATGGAAGTCTACCAGTATGAGCCCCGTGCGCGTGTCTAGCGATGGCAAGGTTTCTTTCGTTCGTCCGGGTAAATCAAATGTCGTCGTTACTTCAAAATACGGAGGAATAACCGATACTTGCGTAATAATCGTTGATTCAATCCATGTGGAATCTTTTGAATTAAAACAGCATGAGATGACAATCGATATCTCGAAGTCTGGTCGCTTAGAATGGATTTATGCGCCTGATGACGCATCTCAGACAATGCCCGATATAACGGCCGCTGATGAAGATATATTATATATTTATTATGATGGACGTATTCGTGGAGAAAAGGCGGGCTCTACTTGGGTCTATGCGAATATGGAAAATGGCAAGTTTGTCGATTCTTGTTTAGTCCATGTCGTATGTGATATAGATACTGTAACGTTGAATAAGAATCAAGCTACGATAGAACTAGGTCGTACGATAACGTTAACTCCGACAGTTAAAGTAAAACCAACCGTAGAGAATCCGGAAGAAGTGGATCAAACAGTTTATTGGGAAAGTGATAATAAGGAGATCGCTACCGTTGTGGACGGTGTAGTGACCGCTATTTCAGGAGGTTCTACTCGCATTTGGGTATATACGAATTACGGAGATATTCCTGCCTATTGTGATGTAACGGTAGTTCCGGTTACGGAGGCTCCTTCCTCTTCAGTTACAGGGGTTTCTTTAAATGCTTCTTCTTTGTCTTTAGATAAGGGCGAGACGGCTGTTTTAGCTGCGATTGTCACTCCTTCAAATGCGGAAAATAAATCCGTGTCATGGAGTAGCTCGGATATTACTGTTGCTTCCGTAGCCGACGATGGTACGGTTACCGCCGGAATTGCCGGTGTCGCTACGATAACCGTAACAACGGATGACGGTGGTTATACGGCCACTTGCGAGGTTACGGTAACCGACCCGGACTTGGATAAACCAGTGGTTGAGGCCGCTGATTCCACGGCTACGCTGACCTTCCCGAAAGTGCCAGAGGCTACCTTCTATGAGGTCTCCGTATACAAATATGTGAATGAGGTTCCCGTATTGTTCGGTGTTTACACGATGGATGCGGACGGGAATATCCTCACCGGCTTGCGAAGCGATCTGCGTTTAGGTACTCCGGATAAGATCGCTATATCCTTGCGGGATTTGGATGAAGATTCTGATTATATCGTGAAAATTACGGCTGTTAAAGAGAAAGACGGAAAGAAAGAGGTGGTAGGCACATTCTATAGTGAACCGTTCTCTACCTCTTCCGGGACGGTCAGCAATGAGACGATAGGTGCGGGTGAGGCCCGTATCTATTATTACGCCGGCTATCTGCATTTGAATAATCTGGAAAGCTATCGTTGCTATATCGTAGGATTCAACGGTACGGTATTGGATGCTTTTGAGGTGACCGATTTGAATGAGAGCCGTTTGATGAGTTTTTCCAAAGGATCTTATATCATCACTGCCATCAATGGCAATGACCGGATAACGAGGAAGTTCGTAATCAAGTAATATCGAAACAAGGTGAAGGAGAGTCAAAAGGCTCTCCTTCCTATCGTTATAACAATGTGATATGAATGACATTTTAAATTAATTAGCTTATGAGAAAATTTTGTTCTTTATTTCTATCTTAGTACTCCGTTATTGAGCAATTTTAAGCATGAGAAGATTTATAGCTCCCGCATTGCCGGGTGAAACCTCTGAGGAGGAGGATGTTTACGAGCTAACGCATATCGATCACTTGTTTATAAGAGACCGGATCGAGATTCCGGGATTCGGTAATTACGAGACGTTAAAATGCGACTTTCATACCCATACGGTATTCTCTGATGGCTTGGTATGGCCCGACGCAAGGATATATGAGGCTTGGCAGGAGGGATTGGATGCGATAGCGATCACTGACCATATCGAGCACCGGATCAACAAGGATGTTTTGAAAGGAGATTTAAACAAATCTTATAAAATCGCTAAAAAAGCCGCAGATGACATGGACTTTATCGTGATTCCCGGAGCGGAAATAACACGTTTCAAACCCTTGGGGCACCTGAACGCCTTGTTCGTACAAGATGTCAATCTTATGGAGAAAGAAAATCCTGTGGAATCTATTGCCGAGGCGAAAAGGCAAGGGGCATTTATTGTGTGGAATCATCCCGGCTGGCCGGATCATAGGGCCACTTTATATCCTATACATGAACAGCTGATTCAAGAGGACATGATCGACGGTATAGAAGTCATGTCTTACAAGGACTTTTACCCGATTGCATTAGAATGGTGTTCCTGTTTTAAGAAAGCGTTTATGGCAAGTAGCGACGCTCATTGTGTTCTTTCCGGGATATACAGGAAAGGGCTACGTCCCCTGACACTGGTATTCTCGGAAGAAAGAAGTGAGAAAGGGATAAGGGAGGCATTGTTCGTCGGTCGTACGGCTGCGTTATTCGATGGGAAAATCGCGGGAGAAGAAAAATGCTTGACCCCATTGGTCAAGGCCTGTATTCGGGTTAAGCGAATGAGGAATACGTGTTTGGAGGTAACCAATATATCTGATATTCCTTTCGTCATATATTGCGAAAACAATTTATACCTGCTTCCGGAAAGAAAAACGATTATAATGATGAATCCTAAGGAAAATAGTTGGATAATGAAAAACTGTTTTATCGGCAGGAATAAGAACCTATCGATTTATTTCGATGATTTTTCGGTATGAGTCAATTTTCATCCAGCTCCCCTGTTTTCATCCGAGCTGATCATGTGGGTATCTATATTAAATCGGATTACTATTGATAGTAACCGCGTTTTTTATGGATAGTAGTCCGTATTTCCCTCGTCCTTATTTTTAAAATTTATACAATATGCAGTATAGTCAAAAAAGCATTTAATAATATTGTGTATATTTTGAATTGTTTTTCATAAATTTGCTGCCGTATTGGTTCGCCTACCCTATTCAGGTACGGCGATTAAAAGGGAATCAGGTGAGAAACCTGGACAGTCCCG
>OGIH01000644.1_pt1 | contig 24521 bp, 19 predicted proteins | sample 1571721 | NCBI WGS metagenome assembly OGIH01 (sample SAMEA2582068, study PRJEB24529) | metagenome | biome: Human gut stool | place: China | collected 2011
TGGAAGAATACAAATCACTTGGTAAGGAGAACATCCTGATATATCCTATAGGAAAGAAGGTGGAACAAGCTACTAAGAAGTTAGGCTATACATCGCGAGGAAATTATCAGGGAATGGCAGAGAAACCATCCTATGTGCAAGCATATGAACTTGCTGGATTGTTGATGCAAGAGTTTGTAGAAAAACAAATCGACCGTGTAGAGCTGATCTAACATCACTTCAAGTCGATGGGGGCACAGATATTAACGCGTGAGGAATATCTTCCTATTGATTTAAGTAAGGTGGAAGCAACTGCTGCAACAGAAGGATCGGGAAAACGCGGTTTTCAGAATGATTATATAGTGGAGCCATCTGTCGGACAACTTATTGCAGATTTGCTGCCAAAGGTGTTGAGCCAGAAGCTTTTTACTGTACTTCAAGATTCCAATGCCTCTGAACATGCTGCCCGTACACTTGCTATGCAGACTGCAACAGATAATGCAAGCTACAAGCTACGAGTGCCTTTCGGAATATAGTGCAGCCACTTGTAGCTCGTAGCTTGTAGCTTTTTTCATTTTTATGTAAAAAGATGTGCCGATAGGGCTTTTCCTCTTTTATTTATGTTACCTTTACACCTCCAAACAACATTTATGAAATAATGGAACAAAACCCGGAATTGTCACTTGCATGGCAATTTATAGAAAATACAGGCACACATCTCTTTCTGACCGGTAAGGCAGGGACCGGAAAAACTACATTCCTGCGGCGGCTGAAGTCCGAAAGTCCAAAGCGTATGGTTGTTCTTGCCCCAACAGGTATTGCAGCTATCAATGCAGGCGGCGTAACCATTCACTCTTTCTTTCAGTTACCTTTTGCCCCTTACGTACCCGATACTTCATTCAGTGCAGATGGTAAGGCACAATACCGTTTCCGTTTCGGAAAAGAGAAACTTAACATCATGCGTAGTATAGACCTGCTTGTGATTGATGAGATCAGTATGGTACGTGCCGACCTCTTGGATGCGATAGATGATGTGTTGCGTCGTTTCCGTGACCGTAGCAAGCCTTTTGGTGGTGTACAATTATTGATGATCGGAGATTTGCAGCAACTTGCTCCGGTTATCAAAGACGAAGAATGGCAGATGCTAAACCGCTATTATGATACTCCCTATTTCTTTTCCAGCCGTGCATTGAGGAAATCGGAGTACTGTACCATTGAATTGAAGAAAGTTTATCGACAGAGTGATACTCATTTTCTGGATATGTTGAACCGTATCCGGGAGAATCGTTGTGACAAAACTTTGTTGGATGAACTGAACTGTAGATACATTCCAAATTTCAATCCTGCGAAAGAGGAAGGATATATCCAACTTACCACCCATAATTACCAGGCGCAACGTATCAATGAATATGAACTGGCACAACTGCCCGGACGTTCTTTTACCTTTCGCGCCCAGATAGATGGAAAATTCCCGGAGTATTCTTATCCTACTGATGAAGTACTGGAGTTAAAACGTGGTGCGCAAATCATGTTTGTAAAGAACGATTCATCCGGTGAACACCGTTATTACAATGGCATGATCGGTGAGGTGGTAAATGTATCCGCTTTAGGCATTGAGGTACGTAGCAAAGGAAGTGAGGACGTCTTCATGTTGCAAGAAGAAGAATGGACCAATGCAAAGTACGTGCTGGATGAAGAGACAAAAGAGATTACAGAAGATATAGAGGGAGTCTTCAAACAATTCCCACTGAAACTGGCATGGGCTATAACCATTCATAAAAGTCAGGGGTTGACGTTTGAGCGTGCAATAATTGATGCCAGCGCTTCCTTTGCACATGGACAGACGTATGTGGCTCTGAGCCGTTGCAAGACGTTGGAAGGTCTGGTATTAAGTGCTCCATTATCTGCCAGGGCAGTAATCAGTGACAGTGCTGTGGATACCTTTACAGAAGATGCACGTAGAAATGAGCCTGATGAAACGCGTTACCGGAGATTGCAACAATCGTATTTTCTGGAATTGTTATCAGGATTGTTTGATTTCTTACCATTGGAACTGGCATTGAAGCGTTTTGTGAGGTTATTGGATGAACACTTGTACAAACTCTATCCTAAACTGCTGGTTGAATATAAATCAGAAACGGAACGTTTCCATGAGAAGGTTACGAAAGTTGCTCAAAAGTTTAGCTTACAATATACTCGCCTGGTTGATGGTGCAGCGGATTATGCTACAGATAAAAGTTTGCAGGAGCGCATTCACTTGGGAGCAGAATATTTCAAAGAACAATTGACGCCCTTGGATGCCATCAGAAGTAGTACAATTGTAGAGTCTGACAATAAAGAGCTAAAGAAACAGTTGAAGGCTGTCAGTGAAGAGTTGGATGATTTGCTTCTCTTGAAAGTCGATTTGCTGGAATTCGTAATTGATAAGGGATTCCATGTAGGCGAATATCTGAAACAAAAGTCCGTCCTCTCCATTGACGATGCCGCATCGGGTAAGGATAAAGGAGAAAAACGCGGCGGCAACTTCTCCGGAAGAAGAAAACGTAAAGACGAAACTGAAGACGGTGGAAGTAGTTCTGCACGTAAAAGGGCGGCAACTGTGGAAGTACCTTCGGACATCCTGCATCCCGAATTGTACAAGCGTCTGGTGGCATGGCGCAATGCAGAAGCATCCCGGTTGGGATTACCGGTATATACTGTAATTCAACAAAAGGCAATTCTCGGTATTACGAATTTATTGCCGGAAGATAAGACCACTCTTCTCCGCATTCCTTACTTTGGTAAAAAAGGAGTGGAAAAGTATGGAGATGAACTCTTGGAAATGGTACGAATGTATAAAAAAGAAAGTGGGATTGCGGAAACGTTGTTTAGTGATTAGTGGTGAGTGATTAGTAGTTGGAATGTTATACAAACTTGGCTAATCACTCATCACTAAACACTAAACATGAGTCTTATCCCTTCTTCCAGAGTGTGTGGCTGGTATCCTAATTCCCTGCGTGCTTTTTCTATGCTCAATCCACTGAAACGGGGGCGGGGAGTTGCCTCTTCCATTTGCTTGGTGGTGACTGGCAGAATTAAGGAATAGTCCAGGTTCAGGATATCTGCTACGTGGTAGGCAATATCAGCTATTGTCAGACATTCTGAGCCACAGATATGGAAGATGCCATTATTAGGATAGTTTATCAGCTTCTCTATTCCTTGCGAGACATCTCCTACATAAGTTGCTGTACGCCATTGGTCGGAAACGACTCGTATTTCTTCGTTGTTTCTTAAACGGTCGGCAACCAATTGTAGTACATTTCCATGTTGTCCCGGTAAGGCAGCGCCATAGACTACTGCTACACGGGCAATGGCGTAATTACTACATAACTCAGCTGCCCGTTTTTCACCTTTCAGCTTGGTAACACCATAATAGTTGACTGGATCAGGCGTATCTACTTCCGTATAAAGCTGCGTTGTATCTCCATTGAATACAAAGTCGGTAGAAAGATGGATAAGGCGTGCAGCGGATGCTTCACACCGGAATGCCAATTGTCCTACAGCATTGACGTTGATACTATCCGCTTCCTCATGGTGAGCTTCGCAATAATCAGGAACAGATAAGGCAGAAGTGTTGATCACTACATTAGGGCGTACTTCCCTGAACAGTGCACTTTGTTCTCCCATCTGGCAGATGTCTGCACTGATAAAACGATAATTTCCAGAACCGGGAGCAATGTCATCATGCAGGGAACAGCCCGTTACAATGTATTCGTCGTTGCGCGACAAATCATTTAATATCCGGCGTCCTGTAAACCCGTTGGCGCCTATAACCAAGATTTTTTTCTTCATATTCATATCTTCTTTAATAAGGTGCTGTTCTTCCTTGTTGCACTTCGATTCTTATGCCGAATGATCCATTCGCTGATTTCAGTTCAAAAGCGCCTTTAAAATTATTCCGTTCCCACGGTAAAGCAGAAGGATTTGGAACTTTCCATCCGTCCTTGTTGTATTCTCCATAGGTATTGATACGCATGCCATTCTTCAGTCGGAAGCTTCCCATCTGCAGGTTTTGAGGAGATGAACCAAAACCTGTCAATCCGAAAGGATTCATACTGTATAGGGTGGAACTATCCAAGCTAAACAGGTGTGAGTAGCCTTGAGAGTAGGTTATGTTCGGGTCTAGGCGAAATAAGAAACTATAATCTTTGCTGGCATCCGGAATTTCCAATTTCATTTTAGGCACTTGGGGAGCTGCCATCTTCATTAAATTCATATCCAGAAGAAAACCATCAAAATCCTTTGTTTCCGGCATATTCATACTACGCACGCTGTCAGCAGGTATTTCATTCTGAGCATTTACCCGGAAGGAGAAAAGACAGAAAAGTATGATTAGTTCTATATATTTCATCACTTAATGGTCTTTATTTAATGGCGAATATAAGAAATAAGTATGAATTATGGAAATATATAGCATTTATTAAAATAAAAGTTGTATATTGTATACGGTTATTTGGAAATAGTTATTATCTTTGAGGTGTAAATAATTGAATTAGTAGATAAGCAATCTATTTTGTTCCTCTCTAACCAGTAAATGAACGGGCTGTATCTCGTGTGGAAATGCAGCCCGTTTTCTATTTCTTTTTTCTATTGAGATGAATCACCGGAGCAAGTATCGGTACTGTTTCCCACTTCATTTTCGAAGCATTGTACGCTCGTTCCACGCCTCCCTGTATTTCCAGATAATCGTTGATTTTCACTTCCATGACTACACCGTAGTGGCTTTGTGGATACATCGGATTCATATATCCGTTCAGAGAGTTTTGTTTGCCAAAGCCTGAATATTGCCCGAAAAAGCGGATACGAAGGAAATTGTTGATGCGATAGGCGGCAGAAGCATCCAAGCCAATGTCGAATTGAGAACCATGCATGCGCGAAGGGATGGTGTACTTGGCGGTATACATGCCCCCTGTCAATTCCCAGCGTTCATTAGGGCGATATATAAAATCGGCGCCTGACTGGATAATTGTTCCCATAGTAGGGTAGGTATTGTAGGTGCTGAATGTGCTCAATATACTATTGGGGGAAAGCTGAAAAGCACCGTAATGCTCGTAATCCATCACGAAAGGATCGTAACTGCTGACCATCTTTCCCATTCTGATATCCATCCACGGAAAGTTGGGATAATAAGTCGGAAGAGTGATGTGTAAGTCCGTACTATCCGTGCTGAGAGAAGTCTTTACCGACATATCCCGATTAGGAGCAGCAGCTGTTCCGGGTGGAGGAGACAACGGCTCTTTTCCCATTTCCGTGGGAAAACGATTCAATAATGTGCTGTCCTTTGTTTGCTCGTTTTGTGCAGCAACGCGAAAGGAAACAGTGAGAAGGAACAGAATGATGAATAGTTTTTTCATAAGTCGTTATGTGTTAACGGAAGTTTCAGTTGATGATAAGTTTGTATCCGATGCCTCGGACATTGACAATGCGGATACGTTCGTCCTTGGAAAGTTTATGTCGTAATTTAGTGATGAACACGTGCAGGCTGCGCGAATTGAAGAAGCTGTCGTCCCCCCAAAGATCGAGCAGGATATTCTGGGTATTCACTACCTGATTACGGTTTTCGCACAGGCGCTTCAGTATTTCGGCCTCGCGGTGGGAGAGTTCCTGCTCTATTCCGGTATGGGACAATATCTGTGTGACAGAGTTGAAATGGTAATCGCCTATCTTGAAACAAGTTTCTTCTTTCTTCGGTTCCTCTTTAAATGTAAATGCTTTGCCTACCAGCGCTTTAATGCGCACGATAAGTTCCTGCATGCCGAAAGGCTTTTTCAGATAGTCGTTGGCCCCGAGTTCAAAGCCTTCTACCACATCATTGATGGAAGAACGAGCAGTGAGAAAAAGTACCGGAGTTCGTTTGTCGGTTTGGCGGATGTGGCGTACCATTTCAAAACCATCCATACGAGGCATCATAACATCGGCTACCAGTACATCAGGGCGTAAGTCGAAGAACATACGCAGACCTTCCTCGCCATCGGCAGCAGTATGGATGATGAAGTTCTGGCCTTCCAGCGTATCTTTGATAATCATGGCGAGGGTTTGTTCATCCTCAACCAGCAGTACCTTGATTTTGTCCATATCTTGATTCATTTTCATAATAAGCAATGTTATTCAGATTCTTATTGTAAAAGTACTTCCTTTTCCCGCTTCACTTCGTACGGTTACCATGCCACCGTGTTTTTCTACCATTGTCTTTACATAGAAAAGCCCCAGTCCGTAGCCTTTGGTATTGTGGATATTTCCTGTCGGAACCCGGTAGAATTTATCGAAAATGTGAGGCTGTTTATCCGTAGGGATACCAATACCGTGGTCTGTGACCGAGATTTCCACTTGTTCCGTTTCCTTTTTCCGGCAACAGATCATTATATCGGCTTTATCCGGAGAGTATTTGATGGCATTATCTATCAGGTTACTCAGAATATTACTGAAGTGTGTACGGTCGGCAATGATTGTCAGGTCTTCCGGTGCAATGTCGAGATTGATTTCTACAGGCTTACCTGCTTTCAGTTTATGCTGTTCGATGAGTGCCGGGAACAGATCGTGCAAACTGAGCGCCTCCGGATGCAGACGGAAGGTTTTACGGCGTTCCATACTCATGGAGAGAATTTGTTCCACCAGTCCGCTTAATCGCTGTAACTGTTCCTGGCAGATACCCAGATACTTATCCCGTTGTTGCTTGTCTTCTGCCAGATTAAAATTAAGCAAAGCATCGTTGGCGGCGTACGCCACGGCAATAGGTGTTTTCAGTTCGTGGGTGATATTGTTGGTAAAGTCGCTCTTCATCTCTTCCAGTGTTTTCTGCCGCAAAATGGTGCGGATAAGAAACCAGAAGGAGAAACCTAATATAATAAGAATAACGAATGATGTAGTAAGAATACCGCTCATCTGTCGCAATACAATCTTATAAATAGGTTCTATTGTGAGGCGGTAACTTTGATTGGAGTGAATGTCGAAAGCATAATTATATTGTTTTGCTTTTTCACTGGGCATGTATCCGGGAGTCCCGACAATGGCAAGCGTATCAGTGTAAACCAGCGTTGAGTCCGGATCGGCACCGGAATGAAGACGTTCCAATCGGTAGGGAAGTTTAAGCCCCCGTTCTTGCAGATAGGTATTCAGCAGACTGTCATAAACGGCTATATCAGGTTCTATAAAAATATCCAGTCCCGAGTGCATTCCACGCTGGATGAAAGTGGCAAGTTCCACCATACTGCTTTGGTCACGCAGCATCATGTCTATTCCACCTTCGGCTCTTAAAGAAGCCTGAGGTTCATCCTCATTAATCACTGTATCTTCCAGGACCTCTTTTACTGAATCTCTTTCTGCCCAGACTGAAATATTTGTGCCTTCCTGTCCTCGTGTGAAAAGGATATCTCTTGTCGAGTCATTCGGGTAACTTACTGATACACTGTCATACTTCATGGGGATACCTTCTTTTAAAAGTGAACGACTTCCGGCACTGTCTGTTTGGTTAACAGTTGTACTGCTGCGGACAAATGATTTTCCGGAATCGGAATTGTATCCTGCTGAAACCTCTACGGAACCGTGGGCTTTATTTTCTTTTTGCATTGCCTTTACACGAAGCATCATCTCATTATAATCGCTCATGCGCATGGCTTCTACGATGCTTTGTTCCAGCTCGTGCTTCATCGTTTTGTATAGCCCCGTGATCCAATATGCCTGGTAAATAAAGATACCCAGCAGAGAGATTATGACTAATATGGCAATAGGTTTGAATGGCAGTTTCATGTAGCTCTTGTATTTATATGGACAAAGATAGGAAAGATAACCGGTACATGTATGGACGGTAAGACTAAATAACACTTCAGATAACACTAGATAAGACTACGTAAGTTCCAGATAACACAAAGTCCGGAAGATTTCACCGTACTTTGCAGTGCAAGAGCTTAAGGGATGATTCGGTTTTGCACAAGGCATCTTTTGCAAAAGGTATAGAGAGAATCTTGTGCAGTCCCTTGCATAATTGGGTGTCAACCTTGGTTAACCGGCCTGTCAACTAAGGTTAATGGATCTGTCAACCAAGCTTAATCGACCTGTCAACCAAGGTTGACACCCAATCATCTCTAAGTCTGAACACATTTATGTCGTATCTAAAACAAATGAACATGAAGTCTTATTACTATCTTTCCCTGATGCTATGTGCATTGAGTGCAGGAGTTTCCGCTCAGGAAATAACAAAGAGTACGGATGTAGAGAGCGAACGGACGCTCAGCGCGGACAGTATTATAACACAAGACAAGCAGCTGGACAGTCTTTATCAATCTCTTCCTGAAGTAATGATTACCGGGCAACGTCCCATCGTGAAAGCGGAGCAAGGTAAACTGGTGTACGATCTTCCGCGCCTTATCGGTAATCTACCCGTAGATAATGCTTATGACGCTGTGAAGGAACTGCCGGGCGTAACCGAGATGAATGGCGGGTTGATGTTGGCAGGGCAGGGGGTAACTGTAATATTGGATGGCAAAGTTACCACCATGAGTGCCGAACAGCTTTATTCTTTATTGAAAAGCATCCCGTCCAGTCGCATTGAGAAGGCGGAAGTGATGTACAATGCTCCGGCACGCTATCAGGTGCGGGGTGCACTTATCAATATCACACTGAAACAAAGCACCGGAGGCCCGTCTTCCTGGCAGGGAGAGCTTTATGGCAAATATAATCAGAAACATTACGAGGGCTTCAACGAACGTGCCAGCCTGATCTATAACGGAAATAAATTCTCAGCAGATTTTCTTTACTCACACAACCACGGACGGGGATATTCTTTAACCGATAAAGAAGCTATGCACTCTTTGGCGGACGGTTCGGTTCATCACATCACAACCGATGAGATGGGCCGGAGCCGTTCACATACCCATAGTTTCCGGGTAGGGGCGGATTACAATATTGCCAAGGATCATCAGCTGAGTTTTGTTTATAATGGAAGTTATTCGACTTACCACAGTCTGATGGATATTTACGGTACGCAGCAGTCCAACACCCGTAGCAGCAGTACCGATTGGCTGCACAATGGGCGTCTGGATTACCGTACACCTTTCGGACTGAAAGCTGGTGCTGAATTGACTTATTACCGTTCTCCATCCGATCAGTTATTGCATAGCAGCATGCAAGATGAAGAGCTTGCCTTTTATACCGAAGACTGTCAGCGCATCAATCGCTGGAAATTCTTCCTTGCCCAGGAGCATAATCTGGGGCGTGGATGGGGATTGAATTATGGTGCCGTTTATACTACCAGTATCGACCACAGTTATCAATATTATTATGATACGGAGAAGGGTGTGGGAACAAAGGCAGGTGTAAGCACAGGTATTCCCGATAATATGCAATCCCGCCGTCGCGAACAAACTCTGAACTTCTATGCGGGTTTCAATAAAAGTTTTGGTGATAAACTTTCCCTGGATGCTTCGCTTGCCGTGGAGCATTATAAGACACCGGTATGGAATCAATGGGATTGGTATCCTACCATTAACCTGAGTTATATGCCCGCCCCCGGCTATGTTTGGCAATTGGCTTTGAGCAGTGATAAAGATTATCCTGATTATTGGGCGGTACAGGATGCTATTTCTTATCTGGGCGGTGGATATTCTGAAATACATGGGAACCCGTTCCTGAAACCGGCTCAGGAATATCAACTTCAGTTGACACATATTTTGAAGAGTAAATACATCTTTAGCGCATGGTTTGCCCATACGAAAGATTATTCTACCCAGACTCTTTATCAATCTTCCGAACGTCTGGTGGAAATCTATAAGCATTTGAATTTTAATTACCAGCAACAAGCAGGATTACAGGCTTCTATACCATTTGATATAAAGCAATTGTTAAATTCTCGTTTAACTTTGATTGGTGTATGGCATCATGAGAAAGATGAGGATTTCTGGGATATTCCTTTCAACCGGAATATTTGTTATGGTATTGCCGTACTGACAAATACTTTCACTCTTTCTAAGAAGCCTGATCTGAAACTGACACTGACGGGAATGGCTCGTAGTAAAGCGACTCAGGGAATTTATGATTTACCGTCTTCAGGGTATGTAAATGCTGCTTTGCGGTATGGCTTTGCCAAAGGAAAGGCTATTCTGAATCTTTATTGCAATGACATCTTTGAGACGGGACAGATAAAACCACGTATCCGCTTTGGTACGCAGAACGTGACGAATGATTATACTTGTTTCAGGGAAATCGGGGTGTCGTTTACGTATAAATTCGGAGGATACAGGGAGAAGAAGAGGGAGGAAGTGGATAGGTCGAGGTTTAAATAGTGACGAGCAAATCTTAACGTATGTATTGTCCTTCCTTGTGATTGTTTGTTATATACTTAACCAGAATACGTTCGTCTTGTTTAATGAAAAAGATATACCATGTTGTACGAGGTGACTTGCTTCTTTTGAAAAAAGTGTATTGTATATTTTCTCCGTAACGGGAAAAATGGCTTTCGGCTGAAGGGCTGAGGTGGTAATGAACTGCTGTTGGAATTTCCTGAATAAAATCGATAATTTCGTCTACAAGTAGTTCTGCATTTTCATAAATATTCAGATAGCCTTCAGTTATCAGGATATTAGGAAGTTCCTCTAAAAATCTGAAACAGAAGGGTGTATAAGGATTTTAGTTGCGAGCATACATTTCTTTTAATTTGCGTTTACACTGTATGCGGAAATCCTCAACGGTTAGTCCCTGTTCCCATTCCTGTTCAAATTTATCTTTTTGTGCAATGCGTTCTTTCACAAACTCCAATACAGAATTTAATTCTTCCGGTTCGTCTATACGCATTATACGATTGACCAATTGAACCTTCATCGCATTTATATCTCCGTAGATACCTGACGGTTCGGAAGCGTTCGTTTGTTGCACTGGAATATCAGAATATTTTTTGGTCTCTTTCTTTCCCATATCTATCGTTTTTAATAATCGTTTCAATGATAGTACAAATATAGCATGTTTGCTTTATCTTTCAATGATTTGCTGCCATTTAAATGAAGAACTTATTTTTTTATGATTACTAAAAAGCATTCCGCACACTATAAAAATCAGAATCTTTTGTCCCTTCCTCCTCTATATTTCTTAATTTTGTCGGAACAAAATGAAGTATCAACCTTCCGCACACTCAATCTCAAAATGACACTGCGGAACCTAAATTATCGTATTATGATTAACAGATTCGTCTTGAACGAAGTATCCTACTTCGGACCGGGTGCCCGCGAAGTGCTCCCACAGGAAATTAAACGTCTCGGCTTGAAAAAAGCCTTTGTATCTACCGACAAAGATCTGATTAAATTTGGTGTAGCTGACAAGGTGCTTTCCGTACTGGATAAGGCAGGCATACCCTATGTTGTATTCAGCGATATTAAACCAAATCCTACCGTTAGTAATGTAAATGCAGGTGTGAAAGCGTTTGCAGAATCCGGTGCCGATTTTATTCTGGCTATTGGTGGTGGTTCTTCCATCGATACATCAAAAGCTATCGGCATTATCACTAATAACCCGGAATTCAGTGATGTGGTTTCTCTGGAAGGAGTGGCGCCGACTCAGAAGAAATCCGTGCCTATCATTGCTCTGCCTACTACAGCGGGAACGGCTGCCGAAGTGACTATCAACTACGTGATTACCGACGAAGTGAATGAAAAGAAGATGGTATGTGTAGATCCGAATGATATTCCTGCCATCGCCATTGTAGATGCCGAACTGATGTACACTTTGCCTAAAGGGCTGACTGCTTCTACGGGACTGGATGCATTGACACATGCTATTGAAGGCCTGATTACTAAGGGAGCTTGGGAAATGAGCGATATGTTTGAAATTAAAGCTATCGAGATGATTACCCGTTATCTGGAAACGGCTGTGTTTGAGCCGACAAATGCAGAAGCGCGTAATGGTATGGCGGTAGCACAATATATTGCAGGTATGGCTTTCTCTAATGTAGGTTTGGGCGTTGTTCATGGTATGGCACATCCATTGGGTGCTATTTTTGATATACCTCACGGTGTGGCTAATGCGTTGTTGCTGCCTATCATTATGGAATTTAATGCTCCTGCTGCACTTGATAAGTATGTGGAAATTGCTAAGGCGATGAAAGTATATAAAGAAGGTATGAGCCAGGAAGAAGCTGCACGTGCTGCCGTAGATGCAGTGAGAGCGCTGTCAGTAAGAGTAGGTATTCCGCAACACCTTTCTGAATTAGGTATTAAGGAAAGCGATCTCGACAAGCTGGCTACGGCTGCTATTGCCGATGTTTGTACACCGGGTAATCCTCGCGAGGTGACGAAGGAGATTATTCTGGATTTATACAAAAAAGCGTTGTAATAAGTGATTAGGGGTTAGTGATAAGTCTCCTTGCTGCATTATAGCGCAGCATTAATCACTTATCACTAACCCCTAATCACTTATTAAACTATCGGGAACAGAAGTATATACGTGCTTCCTTCTCCCACTTTTGATTGTACTGTAATGTTGCCATGATGCTGGTGCATGATTTCGCGGGCATTCCGTATCAGGTTGATAAGTACTTGTTCTACTTGCTCTTTATCTGCAATCAAGCGCAACGGAATGTTGGGAAGAGAGAGGTGTATATCTGTCAGCGAAATAGTGGGAGTGATGGACGGATAAAGTAAAAATATCCGGTAAGAGATGCTTAATATTAAAGAAAACAGGTTATTACGAAATAATCGTAATTTTATTTGCTGATCTCGGAGAAATCATATAGTTTTGTGCGTAGATATATAATTTTATAACCAAACAGCACGTATATGAAAAAAGAGATTGCAACGCTGTTCTTAATGACAAGTGTTTGGGCGGCACAAGCTCAAGGGACTTTTACAATAGAAGGGCAAGTAAAGAATGTAGAAGACGGAGCTTTAATCACTTTGTTTCGTTTAGATGGAAATGTGGGTAGCAGTATCGGTGTTGATACGATTCGTAACGGACATTTTCGTTTTCAGGCAGAAACATTGGGGAACGAAACAGAAATAGTGGATATGATGGGAAGAAGTGACAAGTTTCCTTCCATGAGTTTAAGGCTTTGGGTGCGTCCGGGAGATAATATACGGATAAGCGGTGAAAATACATTGATACGAACTTGGGATGTGAAAAGCACTGTTCCGGAACAAGTGGCTAATCAGGCTTTTATAAACGACTCACGCGAATTGTGGAATGAATATCAGCGCAATTCTTTGTTGCAGCGTGCATATCGCCGGAAGTATGCGGGGAGTGCGGTGGACGAAGAAAGACAGATGATACGTGCACAAGTTGACAGTTTGCGGAAGGTAGAGGATGAAATTAGTATCCGTATTGATGCCAACACTATAAAGCGTATGAAGCAGATTCCGGTTGACGATATTTGGCTGGAGCACTTGAAAAGGTTGGCAATGTCGGCTAAGTATACTGAAAATTATCCTTATAAAGATGAAGTGATTGCTCTCTATGAAGGACTGACTGATGAAGAAAAACAAACCTCTTGGGCAATGGATACATATACATATCTCTTTCCTCCTCAAGTAGTGGAAGTGGGTGATGAAATGGCAGATGCGGATCTGTACGACCTAGAGGGAAATGTACATCATTTGTCTGATTTTAAAGGTAAGTATATTATGCTGGATTTCTGGAGTCGTGGTTGCGGGCCTTGTATTATGGCTTTGCCTGAGATGAAAGAAGTGGCTGAGATGTATAAAGATCGCTTGACGATAGTAAGTCTGAGCATTGATACCAGGAAAGGGTGGGAAGCAGCCTCTAAAGCCCATGAAATGACTTGGCAGAATTTGAGTGATTTGAAAGGAAGCAATGGATTATATGCTAAATACGGAGTACGTGGAATTCCAAATTATGTCCTTATTTCACCTGAAGGGCGCATTGTGGAAAAATGGTTCGGATACGGGAAGCAGAGTCTGAAACGAAAACTTCGTCGCCTGCTAAATGCAAATGAATACGTGATGAGCTTAGGGGAAGAGAATGGGCATAAAGTGGTGAATTTCCCGACTGTAAAGAAAAGTAATAACGATATTCCTGAAATCCGCCAGGTAGTATTGACGGATACTGCTACGGTCTTGCGGATTCGTGCCTATTATATACCCAAATATTGGATACAAATTATGAAGAATATCCAGTTAGTAGCGGACAATGGAACTGTATGTCCGGTTCTTCGTTCGGAAGGTATTCCTTTAGGGGAGAAATTCTATATGCCCGAAAGTGGAGAAACCGATTATACTCTTTATTTCGCTCCACTGCCTGAAGGAACACGTTCTTTCGATATGGTTGAGCCGGAAGGTTCAAACCCGGATCGTGTAGAAGGTATCGCTTTGACACTTGAATAAGACAGCAGAGGCTTTCTTATTCTAAAATCTTGCTATCTGCACTCTTTTTCGTACATTTGTAGCTTTCAAAAAGAAAGTTGTTATTTAAAAAAATACTCTGTATGAAATCAGACATTGAAATAGCTCGCAGCATAGAGCTGAAGAAAATTAAGCAGGTAGCCGAAGGTGTGGGTATTCCGCGCGAAGAAGTAGAAAACTACGGACGGTATATCGCTAAAATTCCAACGAATTTGATTGATGAAGAGAAAGTGAAGAAAAGTAACCTGATACTGGTTACCGCCATTACTGCTACCAAAGCAGGTATTGGTAAAACTACAGTTTCTATCGGTCTGGCTTTGGGATTGAATAAAATTGGTAAAAAGGCGATTGTTGCTTTGCGTGAGCCTTCATTAGGACCTTGTTTCGGCATGAAGGGTGGGGCAGCAGGTGGCGGTTATGCCCAGGTGCTTCCTATGGAAAAGATAAATCTGCACTTTACAGGAGATTTTCATGCCATCACTTCGGCGCACAATATGATATCCGCATTGCTCGACAATTATCTTTATCAGCATCAGGCGGATGGATTCGGGCTGAAAGAGATTATCTGGCAGCGTGTACTGGATGTGAACGACCGTTCTTTGCGTAGTATTGTCACGGGTTTAGGTCCCAGTACGAACGGTATTACCGAAGAATCCGGCTTTGATATTACCCCTGCATCCGAAATTATGGCTATTCTCTGTCTGGCAAAGGACATAGACGACCTGAAACGACGGATCGAGAATATCATCCTTGGTTTCCGTTTTGATGGTTGCCCGTTCACAGTGAAGGAGTTAGGAGTAGCAGGAGCCATCACTGTCTTGCTGAAAGATGCTATCAATCCGAACTTGGTTCAGACAACCGAAGGATCGGCAGCTTTTGTTCATGGCGGTCCCTTCGCAAATATTGCGCATGGTTGTAACTCTATTCTTGCAACGAAAATGGCAATGACTTTTGGAGATTATGTTGTAACGGAAGCTGGTTTCGGTGCCGATCTTGGTGCGGAGAAATTTTATAATATCAAATGCCGTAAAAGTGGATTGCAACCAAAGTTGACTGTAATTGTTGCCACCGCACAAGGTTTGAAAATGCATGGAGGCGTCAGCCTTGATCGTATTAAAGAGCCCAATATGGAGGGATTGCAGCAAGGTTTCGGTAATCTTGATAAGCATATACGTAATCTGCGTTCGTTCGGTCAGACGGTGGTGGTTGCTTTTAATCGTTTTGCCAGTGATACAGACGAGGAAGTGGAAGCGATCCGTCATCACTGTGAGGAAAAATTAGGCGTTGGTTTTGCTGTCAACAATGCATTTGCAAAAGGTGGAGAAGGAGCCGTGGAACTTGCTAATCTGGTAGTGGATGCTATTGAGAAGAAACCTTCCGAACCTTTGAACTTCAGTTATAGTGAGAATGATAGTGTAGAACAAAAGATAGAGAAGATAGCTTGTAATCTATATGGTGCCAGTGTGGTGACTTATAGCATTCATTCACGCAAAATCATTAAACTGATAGAGAAGATGGGCATTGGTCATTATCCAGTTTGTATAGCTAAAACTCAATATTCTTTCTCTGCCGATCCGAAGATATATGGTGCAGTGAATAATTTTGAATTCCACATCAAAGATATTGTAATCAATAACGGTGCGGAAATGATTGTTGCCATCGCCGGAGAAATTCTGCGCATGCCGGGGCTTCCCAAAGAGCCACAAGCTATGCACATCGACATTGTAGATGGAAATATAGAAGGATTGAGCTAACCATCGGAAATAAATATAGAAATAGGGGATGCCGGTATATACTTGCATCCCCTTTCCATTTATTTCAAATCATTCAACATGGCTTTCGGGTCTTTGGCCAACTGTTTCCAGTCGTAGTTTCTCAATAGTCCCAGAAGTGTAGCAATAACGATAACAATACGTGCTGCCCAAAGAACGATGATAACAGCCAGTGCAATAAGACCGAACGTCATGCCATGGAGAATCAGGCTATCATCATCACGGGTTTTACTTCCATCGCTCCATTTAGTTATGGTGGTGGTCACATATAAAGCGCCGGCAGCACCCACTAAAGCTCCTGCAATGCCGAATAATATCTTTTTGAGACCGGTAGCCATTTTGTCTTCACGGCGACGTTTAGTAATCATATATCCACGTGGACGGCAGGCGAAAATATAAAGCACGATCCAGATAAAACACCAGATCGCTTCCCATCTTTCACGCCATACTCCGGCATCGGCACGATCTACCAGGTGCTTTTTATAAGTTTCCACATTATATGCTTTCAGTTCTTTTATTTCTTCAGTGGCATTTTCCATATATTTTTCATAAAGGCTACGTGTTTCTTCAGAAATGGTATCTACTGCCAACTTTTGGCTATAAGTATCAATGTAACTTTGTTGCCGGGTGATGGCTTCGCTAAGTTCAGTCTGCACTTGCTCATCAGTCAGCGCCTGTCTCTTTGCTACATAATCCTGTTCGCTTCCGGCCTGATAGAAATAATAACATCCCATAATGGCTACACAGATGATGATCCACCATGCGAATGTCCAATGCCGCTGTTTGGACCATTCCAGCACTTCGCGTGTGTCAGCCATTACCTCCATTAGTTCGGTATCCGACGGGTCATCAATGGCTGCTTCCGCTTGTGTCAGCAGATCTTCCATATCCCTTGTTTCCTGGGCTGTTCGAGGATAATAATCTTCATCCGGCTGTCCATGATATCCGGCTGTTTCCCATGCCTGGAACAATAGTTCTTCCGCTTTTTTGTTTCTTTCGTCTTCAGTATTTACATTGCTGTATGTGGTGTTCATACCACCCTGCATGTGTTTCTTGTTTGCTGAGCTCATAGTATTGCAGAATTAAATAGTTTGGGAATTGTTGTTTGCTTGTACCTGTCTTAACTGTTCACGCATTTCGGCGTCTTTTTTGTCCCGGTGACCTTTGTAAGCTTTAAACCCGAAGGTCAGTACATTCCATACACCTTTAAAAAGAGCGATAACAATTTTCAGCATAATCTTACCTGTAGCTACTCCAATGTTTTCTGACATAGTAATTAAAGTTTTAAAGTGAATAATAAATGTAGTTTCCAAAAATAGGGAAATGCAAGCAGGAGTATCCTTTCAATACAACAAAAATAGTGTCAATGCGTAAAAAAAAGAGGTCCGTAGCCTTTATCACAAAGGCTACGGACCATTTTACAATTTAACTATATATTTAATCATTTATATACATACATTTTTTCTCAAAAATGTATATACCTGTCGGCCGGAAAAAACAAAACCGGCTGACTCGTAAAAACAAATTTCTTAATATGCGAACAGCGGATATTTTTCCATTGTCTTATTTACGCGTGCGCGAACTTCGGCAATAACCGCTTCGTTTTCTACATTGGACAGAACCGTTTCAATCATTTCTGCAATTTCCAGCATCAGATCTTCTTTGGCGCCACGAGTAGTGATGGCAGGAGTACCCAAACGGATACCGGAAGTCTGGAATGCAGAACGGCTATCGAACGGAACCATATTCTTGTTTACAGTGATATCGGCAGATACCAATGCCTTTTCAGCCACTTTACCTGTGAGATCAGGATATTTGCTACGCAGGTCGACCAGCATAGAGTGATTATCCGTACCACCGGAAACGATTGTAAAGCCACGGTCGATTAATGCTTGTGCCAGTACGGCCGCATTTTTCTTCACTTGGGCAGCATATTCTTTGAATTCGGGTTGCAGGATTTCACCGAATGCAACAGCTTTTGCTGCAATAACGTGTTCCAACGGACCGCCCTGAATACCCGGGAATACGGCTGAGTCGATCAGCTGAGACATCATCTTGATTTCACCCTTCGGTGTCGTTTTGCCCCAAGGATTAGGGAAATCTTTGCCAATCAGGATGATACCTCCGCGAGGACCACGCAAAGTCTTATGTGTGGTAGAAGTAACGATATGAGCATACTTCACAGGGTTTTCCAGCAATCCGGCTGCAATCAGTCCGGCAGGGTGAGCCATATCGATCATCAGGATAGCACCTACTTTGTCTGCGATTTCGCGCATACGTTTGTAGTCCCATTCGCGGGAATATGCTGAACCGCCACCGATGATCATTTTAGGTTTTTCGCGCAAAGCAACTTCTTCCATCTGGTCATAGTCTACGCGACCGGTTTCTTTATTCAGATTATATTCACAAGGAGTATAGATGATACCGGAAGTATTTACTAAAGAACCGTGTGAGAGGTGACCGCCGTGAGCCAGATTCAATCCCATGAATTTGTCACCCGGATTCAATACAGCGAGGAATACAGCTGCATTAGCTTGTGCGCCTGAGTGGGGTTGCACGTTAGCCCATTCTGCACCAAAGATTTCCTTTATGCGGTCGATAGCAATTTGACCGCAATGCACTCCTTTTTCGAAACCTCCGTAGTAACGTTTGCCGGGATAACCTTCTGCATACTTGTTAGTGAGACAGGAGCCCATTGCCTCCATTACTTGGTCACTTACAAAATTCTCTGATGCAATCAGTTCAATACCTTTGAGCTGACGTTGATGTTCTTTTTCGATGATATCGAAAATTAAATCGTCTCTTTTCATTTTGCTTACTTAGATAAGTTTGATAAATCTGTGTTCTCTTATTAAGCGCACAAATTTACGGTAAAAAAATGAATAAACTGTCAGAAAAGACAGAAATTTACTTTCTAAAAGAATACTCCAAAGGAAAAGCTGAGAACATTGTCTCGTCGGTGGAAACGTATTTCGTCAGCGGGTGGATCACCTTCGACGACGCCGTCATCATAAGTCACTTTGCGGGATATATTATGTACTCCTATGTCATAGCGGAAATCGAAGAAAATGCGGGAGATAGTGACGGCTACTCCAAGGGTGAAGCTGAGGTTCAGCGGACGCAGCCTTTCTTTGATTCCCTGCTGGTCGAAATTCTCAAAAGTAACTTCGCTCTTTTTATTCCAGATATAACGAAATTTAGGACCGCCGAATACAGCCAGACTATAAGGCCCCTCCTTAATAACATTATATCCGTAGATCACAGGAATGTCTACACTGTGGATTTCAGAAGTTATAGATGCCATTTCCAAAGGAGCATCCTCTGCGGCAGGTTTTTCGAAAGTAATATTGCAGCGGTTGATATTGTAGGATATTTCCGGTTGCAGGAAATGACGTTCAAAGTTGATACGCATAAAGACAGAGCCGAAATAGCCTATCTTGTAGTTATTCTGCACCTCGTCTATGGTGATTCCGTTTAATGTAAGATTAGATACAAGGAAGAGGGAAGAGGTGAAACCACCTTTAATACCGAAGTTCACCGGACGATCATGGTGATGTTTCTTCAGTGGTTCCTCAACCGCTGTACCGGGCACAAGATGAGATTGCCCCCACGTTGTAGCGGGGAAAAACAAAAGGCACAGGATAAATATTTTCAAAACTTTGTTCATCACTTACCACTAACCGTTAATCACTATCTTTTCTTCTCAACAGACCAGCCAAATTTACCGATCTTTTCACCCAATTCATAGTACCCTCCATGTACATAAACCAGTGGATTAGCTTCCGCTAGCTCCAGTTTCCCGGTTTCCGGGTTTAGGTTCCGGTCGTCGGCACGCACGTTTACCACATCGGCAATAAACATATCATGCGAGCCGAGTGACATGATTTCCTTTACACGGCATTCTATACACAAGGGGGATTCTTCAATAAGGGGAGCATTGACCACAGTACTTTTTCCCGGTGTCAGATGCATTTCTTCGAACTTATTGTAGTCTTTCCCGGAACGTACGCCACACCAATCCGTTGCACGCGCCATATCTTTGGTAGTAAGATTGATGACAAACTCCATATTCCGTTTCAGGATTTCGTAGGAGTGGCGTTCGGGGCGTACTGAAATATAGCACATGGGCGGGTTCGTACAAATCGTTCCCGTCCATGCAATTGTTAATATGTTATATTCTTCCGGAATGCTTCCGCAGCTTACCAATACGGCAGGAAGCGGGTAAATCATTGTTCCGGGCTTCCAGTCTTGTTTCATGACAGTTACATGAGTTACGAGCTCTTATATTATTTCAATTTCGTTCCTGTTTTGCTCTTTCTCGCAATAGTGACATCGGATCACGCAATTTTCCTTGTCTACTACATGGAATAACGTCGCCATGGGCTCGTTGTTCGTGATACATTTGGGGTTGGCACACTTTACAATGCCGCGAAGTTCTTCAGGAAGGCTAACTTCACGTTTTTCCACCACTTCATAATCCCGAATAATATTCAGCTTCACATTAGGTGCTACCACGGCGATACGATTAATTTCGTCATCGCAGAAAAATTTATCCGCAATTTTAATAATGCCTTTAGTACCCAGCTTTCCGCTTTTGAGATTAAAGCCAATGGTGATATTGTTGTTCATGTGTTCAAGTCCCAGCAAAGAGACTACGGTGAACAGATTTTCAGAGGGGATATGGTCGATAACGGTACCGTTTTCTAATGCGGCAACCTGCAATTCTTGTTTTTTTTCGCTCATCTTTCAATTTACAATTTAGCAATTTACAAAGTACAATTTAGGCTTTCACCTCATCCAGTGTAATGCCTAATACATCGCAGAGGATAGCCTCACGAGCATACAGACCGTTTTGAGCTTGCTGGAAGTAGTAAGCTTTCGGATTATCGTCTACGTCGTATGCGATTTCATTGACGCGGGGCAGGGGATGCAGAATACACAGATTAGGACGGGTATGTTCCAGCATTTTGTTGCGCAGGATGTAGACGTTCTTTACCCGTTCGTACTCCATGAGGTCAGTGAAGCGTTCACGCTGCACACGAGTCATGTAGAGGATGTCGGCATCTGCTATGGTTTCTTCCGTAAAGTCCGTATGTTCCACGTACTTGATGCCATGATCGCGGCAGTAAATTTTGTATTCTTCGGGCATTCTCAATTCATCAGGAGCTATGAAGTGGAAAGTTGGGTTGAAGTGACGCATTGCCATCAGCAGTGAGTGTACGGTACGGCCATATTTGAGATCACCAACGAGGAAAATATTCAGGTTTTCCAGTGTACCCTGGGTTTTGTAGATGGAGTAGAGGTCGAGCATCGTTTGTGAAGGATGCTGGTTGGCTCCGTCTCCGGCATTGACGATAGGCACTGTGGTTACTTCGCTGGCATAGCGGGCGGCTCCTTCCAGATGATGCCGCATCACGATGATATCAGCGTAGTTACTCACCATTTTGATGGTATCTTTCAGGGTTTCGCCTTTCGAAGAACTCGTTGCTTTGGGGTCACTAAACCCGATTACACGGGCTCCCAAGCGGTTGGCTGCTGTTTCAAAACTGAGTCTTGTACGGGTGGACGGCTCGAAAAAGAGGGTTGCAACCACTTTCCCTTCCAGCAGCCTACGGTTGGGACGGGCTTCAAACTGCTTCGCCATCTCGATCATGTAGAGGATTTTTTCCTTGCTATGCTCGGCAATGGTGACTAAACTTCTGTTTTCCATATCGTTCGTTATTTTATTTCTTTTCGAGAGTTCAAAGGTACGGAAAAGATGCGGAGTACGGAAGAAAGACGGGAGAAAATTTAGAAGTTTTTTTCGTCTCCATAGACGGTGATCTTCAGTTTATGGGACAAAGAGTTTTGCCCTATGAGCTGAAAAAAATATCTCGTGGGGCGAAAAAACAATCTTACGGGATGAAGTTTCTTATGCGGTGAGATGAATGCCGGAATTTGTTTGGATCATTACCAGCATCAGCAGTAGCTTTTCTTTTTCTTTTCTGCTGTTGTTGTTATATAAAGAATATATAAGAAAGAAAAATGCATTGTCTGTTTTAGTGAAAGTGTTGAATAATAGCATTTTGCCCTTCTTGACTACACTTTGTTCCTAAGCAAAAAAATGCGTTTTTTTGCAAAAAACAGCTTGGAATCGGCCGTTTCCTAAACAAAAAACGCCTCCAAAATGCCAGGTTTCATCACCCCAAACGCCACACTTTATCATCGGAAATGCCACACTTTGTGCTTGCTGAAGTGTGGCGTTTTACCCGTTAAAATGTAGTATTTCCGATGATAAAGTGTGGCGTTTTAAGAGTTTTCTATAGAATTTATAAGGGTGTTCCAATATAATTCCGTACCTTTGCCTTGTTATTTTTACAGGTAATCTATTTTATTGATTTAGTGAATTTACAGTAATAAACATGATAAAGAACATCATAAAAATCCTTTGGATATTCTTAGCCGTCATAGTATTGGCTTGCGTCACTGTTTTCTTCTCCATTGCTAAAGGTTGGATAGGCTATATGCCTCCTGTTGAAGATCTGGAAAACCCTAATTATAAGTTTGCTACACAAGTTTTCTCGGAAGACGGGAAGGTACTTGGTACTTATTCGTTTAGCAAAGAGAACCGTGTATATGTGGGCTATAATGATTTATCCCCCAATGTCATCAATGCATTGATTGCAACAGAAGATGTGCGTTTTGCCGAGCATTCCGGAATTGATGCAATTGCTCTGTTTCGCGCCATTGTGAAGCGTGGTTTATTGTTCCAGAAGAATGCAGGTGGGGGTAGTACGATTACCCAACAATTATCGAAACAACTCTATTCGCCCAGTGCGGACAATGTAATGGAACGTTTGTTTCAGAAACCCATTGAGTGGGTAATTGCAGTGAAATTGGAGCGTTACTATACCAAGGAAGAGATACTTACGATGTATCTTAATAAATTTGACTTTTTAAACAATGCAGTCGGTATTAAAACTGCAGCCAACACTTACTTTGGCTGTGAACCTAAAGATTTAAAAATAGAAGAAGCTGCCACTTTAGTTGGTATGTGTAAAAATCCGGCTCTTTATAATCCCGTTCGTTTCAACGAGCGTTCACGCGGACGCCGTAATGTGGTGCTCGATCAAATGCGTAAAGCAGGATATATCACTGCCGAAGAATGTGATTCACTGCAAGCACTTCCACTGACCTTGAAATATACCCGTGTTGACCATAAAGAAGGTATGGCAACCTATTTTCGCGAATATCTGCGTGGAGTATTAAATGCCAAGAAACCTGTGAAGGGAGATTATCGGGGCTGGCAGATGCAGAAATTTTATGAAGATTCTCTTGATTGGGAAAATAATCCTCTGTTCGGCTGGTGCGAAAAGAATATAAAGAAAGATGGTTCAAAGTATAACCTTTATACGGATGGTCTGAAAATCTATACGACTATTGACTCCCGTATGCAGCAATATGCAGAAGAGGCAGTAGAAGAGCACCTGAAAGAACTACAAGGCTATTTCTTTAAAGAAAAGAAGGGACGGAAACAAGCACCCTACAGTAATAGAATTACGAAGGAGCAGGTAGATGAAATCCTTGCCCGCACCATGAAACAGTCTGATCGTTATCGGACCATGAAGAAAGCCGGTGCATCGGATGCTCAAATTGAAAAGGCTTTCAATACACCTGAAGAAATGTCGGTATTCACCTGGAATGGTGAAAAGGATACGATCATGACGCCTATGGATTCTATCCGTTATTACAAACACTTCCTTCGTGCCGGTTTTATGTCAATGGATCCGCACAACGGACATGTAAAGGCGTATGTAGGCGGACCTAATTATAATTACTTCCAATACGACATGGCAATGGTAGGACGTCGGCAGATTGGTTCTACTATGAAACCTTATGTATATTCACTGGCTATGGAGAATGGATTTTCTCCTTGCGATGAGATGCGGCATGTGGAGTTTCAGGGCTTCGATGAGAATGGTAAACCTTGGGCGCCTCGTAATGCAAATAATAAGCGTTACGGAGAGATGGTGACTTTGAAATGGGGTCTGGCTAATTCGGACAACTGGATTACGGCGCGATTGATGAGTAAATTAAACCCGTATGAGTTAAAACGATTGTTACATAGTTTCGGTGTGCGCAATCGTGAGATTGTACCTTCTATTGCTCTTTGTCTTGGTCCTTGCGAAATCTCGGTAGGAGAGATGGTAAGTGCATATACGGCATTCCCCAATAAAGGAATTCGTGTGGCACCTATGTTTGTAACCCGTATAGAAGATAGTGATGGCAATGTACTGGCTACGTTCTCTCCGGAAATGGAAGAAGTTGTCAGCGTTTCCAGTGCTTATAAGATGTTGGTTATGCTGCGTGCGGTAATCAATGAGGGAACCGGTGGACGTGTTCGTCGCTTAGGCGT
>OGIH01000645.1_pt1 | contig 24479 bp, 21 predicted proteins | sample 1571721 | NCBI WGS metagenome assembly OGIH01 (sample SAMEA2582068, study PRJEB24529) | metagenome | biome: Human gut stool | place: China | collected 2011
ATATCCACGTCCAGCCGCGACAGTACGGCCATCGCTTTCTTCACCGTATTGGGAATGTCGTGCAGCTTGAGGTCGAGGAAAATCTTGTGCCCCCGGCGCTTGATCTCACGCACGATTTCCGGCCCTTCGGCATAGAACAGCTCCATGCCGATCTTGAGGAAAGGTTTGCGTGCCTCGCCCCTGAACAGGTCGAGGAATTCGAAGGTATCTTCCGCAGACTTGAAGTCGCAGGCGATAATTACGTCATGTTGCATATCGTACGGTTTTACGTTCATTCTACAATTCCGATTATGTCGCTCAGCCGCCCGATCCCGAGCCGTTGCATCTCGGCAGGCAGCGCCTCGACGATCTCCTTCGAGGCATAGGGGTTCGCCAGGTTCGCGGCGCCGACCTGTACGGCCGTAGCGCCGGCCATCATCATCTCGATCACGTCGCGGGCCGTCGTCACGCCGCCGCACCCCATGACGGGTATTTTGCAGGCCTTGGCGACCTGGTAGACCATCCGCACGGCCACGGGGAAGACCGCGGCACCCGAAAAACCGCCCATCGTATTGGCGATGACTGCCTTGCGGTTCCTGACGTCGATCCGCATCCCCAGCAGGGTATTTATCAGGCAGATGCCGTCGGCGCCCGCCTCCTCGCACGCCCGGGCGATCGAAACGATGTCCGTGACGTTGGGCGACAGCTTGATGTAAACGGGTTTGGTCGTCACGGCCTTCACGGCGCGCGTCACCTCGGCGGCACACTCGGGCGACGTGCCGAACGACATGCCGCCGTGCCGCACGTTGGGGCACGAGACGTTGACCTCGATGATGCCGACCTGCGGCTCGCGGTCGATCCGCTCGCAGCAATAGGCGTACTCCTCGATCGAAAAGCCGCTGATATTGGCGATCACGGGTTTATGGAAAAAAGTCTTCAGGCGCGGCAGCTCCTCGGCGATCACGGCGTCGATGCCCGGGTTCTGCAGCCCCACGGCATTGATCATGCCCGCCGTACATTCGGCAATGCGGGGCGTGGGGTTTCCGAAGCGCGCATCGCGCGTGGTGCCCTTGAACGAGAACGACCCGAGGATGTTGATGTCGTAAAAATCCCGGAACTCGTTGCCGTACCCAAATGTACCGCTGGCCGGCACGACCGGGTTATCCAGTCTCAGGCCGCTCAGGCTGACGGACATATCCGCGGCGGGTTTTTCCGCGGGCCGGTTTTGTGCGATGAACTGCTTGTTTACCATATGACCTCCCCTTTCGTTAATACGGGCCCCTCCTTGCAAATGCGCTTGTTGCCGTATTTGGTTTTGCACGAACAGCCCATGCAGGCCCCGAAACCGCAGCCCATGCGCTCTTCGAACGAGAGCTGCCCGTCCTGCGGCACAGCGTCGCACAATGCCCGCAGCATCGGCAGCGGCCCGCAGGCATAGAAATAGTCGAACTCGGGGCGGCACTCGGCGATGGCCGTCGTGACGAACCCCCTGACACCCGCCGAACCGTCGGCCGTAGCCAGATCGACGTCGCAGCCCAGCGCCCGGAATTCGTCGGCATAGAAAACCTCGTCCGCCGTATTGAACCCGAGCACCACACCGACCCGTTTGCCTGCCGCAAGCAGCACTTTGGCCAGGTTGTAGAGCGGGGGCACGCCCACGCCGCCGCCCACCAGCAGGGGGCGCTGTGCGGCATTGTGCACGTCGAACCCGTTGCCGAGCCCCGTCAGCAGGTCGAGCTCCCCGCCCGCAGCCATACGGCTCATCTGTGCGGTTCCCTCGCCCACCACCTTGTAGATGAGCGTGAGCGTCGTGGCGTCGTAGTCGCAGACCGAAATCGGACGGCGCAGGTAATGGCCTTCAAGCGCGATGTCGACGAACTGCCCGGGGGCGGTGATCCACTGCGTATCCCCCCCGAGCACCATGCGCCATACGGTCGCCGTCAGCGGTTCGTTGGCAAGGATTTTATAGATGCCTTTTTTATACATGCTTTTCTGTCCCGATGTGCCGCAGGTGCGGCATAAAACCCGAAATCACTTCGCGTCGATGGTCGAAACCCCGAACGTAATCTCTTCCAGCACGTCCAGCAGCACCTTCACCGTTTCGAGCGCCGTAAATACCGTCACGTTGTTCTCGACGGCCGTGCGGCGGATCTCGTATCCGTCGAGGCGCGTGTTATGCTGGTTGACGTCGATGGTGTTGATGACGTAGCTCACATGTCCCTGGCGCAGCGAGTCGATGATCTCCGAGCTGCCTTCGCTCAGTTTGCGGCGCGTACGGGTACGGATGCCGTGGTTACGCAGGAACTCGGCCGTCCCGGTCGTGGCCTCGATGTTAAAGCCCAGGTCGTAGAAACGCCGCACGAGGGGCAGCGCCTGCTCCTTGTCGTGGTCGGCGATCGTGACGAAGATCGTCCCGTAGTTCGAAACGTTCATGCCCGTGGCCTGCAACGCCTTGTAGAGCGCGCGGGTGAGTTTGTCGTCGTAGCCGATCGCCTCGCCCGTGGACTTCATCTCGGGCGACAGGTACGAATCCATACCGCGGATCTTGGCGAACGAGAAAGCCGGGGCCTTGACGTACCAGCGTTTCTTCTCCTTGCCGTAGACTTCGGTGATGCCCAGCTCGCGGAGCGTCTTGCCCAGGATGACCTGCGTGGCGATGTGCGCCATGGGCACGCCCGTCGACTTGGAAAGGAACGGCACGGTACGCGACGAACGCGGGTTGACCTCGATGACATAGACCTCGTCGTTTTCGTCGAGGATGAACTGGATGTTATAGAGGCCGACGATGCCGATCCTCAGTCCGAGTTTGACCGTATAGTCGATGATCTTGTCCTTGGCCTTCTGGCTCACGCTGAAGGTCGGATAGACGCTGATCGAGTCGCCCGAGTGGATACCCGTATGCTCGACATGCTCCATGATGCCGGGGATGAAGACGTCCTTGCCGTCGCAGATGGCGTCCACCTCCAGCTCCTTACCCATGATATAGCGGTCGACCAGCACCGGCGAATCCTCATTGACCTCGACGGCCGTCTGCAGGTAGTGGCGCAGGCGCTCCTCGTTCGAAACGATCTGCATGGCACGGCCTCCGAGCACATAGCTCGGGCGCACCAGCACCGGGTAGCCGATGCGGGCGGCGGCCTTCACGCCGGTCTCGATGTCGGTGACGGCCTCGGCCTCGGGCTGCGGGATGCGCAGCTCTTCCATGATCTTCTCGAAGCAACCGCGATCTTCGGCGTTCTTGATCGCCTGCGTATCGGTACCGATAATGGGCACGCCCAACTGCGCCAGCGGCTCGGCCAGGTTGATGGCCGTCTGTCCGCCGAGCGACACGACGATCGCCTTCGGTTTTTCGAGGTGGATGACGTTCATCACGTCCTCGACCATCAGCGGTTCGAAATAGAGCTTGTCGCTGGTAGTGTAGTCCGTCGACACGGTTTCGGGGTTGTTGTTGATGATGATGGCCTCGTAACCGGCCTCGCGGATCGACCAGATGGCATGCACGGTCGAGTAGTCGAACTCAACGCCCTGGCCGATACGGATCGGGCCCGAGCCGAGCACCACGATCTTCTCCTTATCACTCACGACCGACTCGTTCTCGTCCTCGTAGGTCGAGTAGAAATAGGGCACGTAGGAGCTGAATTCGCTGGCGCAGGTGTCGATCATCTTGTATACGGGGAAGACGCCGTTCTTCTCGCGCAGCCGGTAAACGTCATACTGCGAGATGCCCCACAACTGGCCGATGAACTTGTCGCTGAATCCCATGCGCTTGGCGTCGCGCAGGGTTTCGACATCCATCGGGTGCGCTTTCACCTCGCGTTCGAATTCGACGATGTTCTTGAACTTTTCGAGGAAGAACATGTCGATCTTCGTATTGTCGTAGATCAGCACCAGGTCGATGCCGTTGCGGATCAGCTGCGCGATGGCATAGAGGCGGTCGTCCGTAGCGTCCTTGATGTATTCCAGCAGCTGCGCGTCCGACCAGTCGTCGAATTTCTTGTGGTAGATATGGCAGACGCCTGTTTCGAGCGAGCGCATCGCCTTCAGGAGGCTTTCCTCCATCGTGCGGCCGATGGACATCACCTCGCCCGTGGCCTTCATCTGCGTGCCGAGCTTGTTCGACGCGTCGGAGAACTTGTCGAAGGGAAAGCGGGCGACCTTCGTCACGATGTAGTCCAGCGTCGGTTCGAACGAAGCCGGCGTATTGGCGATCCGGATCTCGTCGAGCGTGAGTCCCACGGCGATCTTCGCGCTGACGCGGGCGATGGGATAGCCCGAGGCCTTCGACGCCAGGGCCGAGGAGCGCGACACGCGGGGATTGACCTCGATCAGGTAGTATTTGAACGAGAGCGGGTCGAGTGCGAACTGCACGTTGCAGCCGCCCTCGATCTTCAGTTCGCGGATGATCTTCAGCGCCGAGTCGCGCAGCATCTGGAACTCCTTGTTGGTGAGCGTCTGGCTCGGGGCAACGACGATCGAGTCGCCGGTGTGGATGCCCACCGGGTCGATGTTCTCCATGCAGCAGATGCAGATGGCCGTGTCGTTGCGGTCGCGCATCACCTCGTACTCGATCTCCTTATAGCCCTTGATGCTTTTCTCGACGAGCACCTGGTGCACGGGCGAGAGCGAAAGGGCGTTGCGCATCATCTCGCGCAGTTCGGTCTCGTCGTCGGCGAAACCGCCGCCCGTGCCGCCCAGCGTGAAGGCAGGGCGCAGCACCACCGGATAGCCGATCTCCTCGGCCACCGCCACGGCCTCCTCGATCGACATGGCGATGTGCGAAGGAAGCACCGGCTCGCCCAGCGACTGACAAAGCTCCTTGAAGAGTTCGCGGTCCTCGGCCTGCTCGATGCTCTGGAACGAAGTACCCAGAATCTCCACCTGACACTCCTGAAGCACGCCTTTCTTGGCGAGCTGCACGGCCAGATTCAGGCCCGTCTGCCCGCCCAGTCCCGGCACGATGGCATCGGGACGCTCGTAACGGACGATCTTGGCCACGTACTCGAGCGTCAGCGGCTCCATATAGACTTTATCGGCAATCTGCACGTCGGTCTGGATCGTCGCCGGATTGGAATTGACCAACACGACCTCGTACCCCTCTTCCTTGAGGGCCAGACAAGCCTGCGTACCCGCGTAGTCGAACTCCGCAGCCTGGCCGATCACGATCGGGCCGGAGCCGATCACCATCACTTTCTTGATATCCGTTCTCTTAGGCATTTTGACTCTCCTCCATCATTTTGATAAACTTATCGAACAAATAGGTGCTGTCCTGCGGACCGGGCGCACTCTCCGGATGATACTGGACGCTGAAAATCCGATCGGCGCGGCATTCGACGCCTTCGGCGGTATCGTCCAGCAGATTCAGGTGCGTAAGGGTCAGTCCGGTGCCCTTCAGCGACTCCGTATCGACCGCAAAGCTGTGGTTCTGGCTCGTGATCTCGACCTTGCCCGTTTCGAGGTTCTTCACGGGGTGGTTACCGCCGCGATGTCCGAATTTCATCTTGAAGGTGCGGGCTCCGTAAGCCAGCGAAATCACCTGGTGTCCCAGGCAGATACCGAAGATCGGCAGGCGCCCCCGAAGCGTGCGGACCATCTCGATGACCGGCTGCACGTCGGTCGGATCGCCGGGACCGTTCGAGAGGAAAAGTCCGTCGGGACGGAAAGCCATCACCTCCTCGGCCGTAATATCGTAGGGCACTACCGTCACGTTGCAACCCTTCTCGTTGAGCTTGCGGATGATGTTGTGCTTGATGCCGCAATCGACCGCCACCACGTCGAAACGATGATTGGCCGTGCGGGAGAACCAACGCTTGCGGCAGCTCACGCGCTCGACCATGTCGCGGCGCACGGGCGCCTCCTTCAGGCGGCGCAGGGCCTCCTCCTGCGGCATCGACGCATCGACGACGATCACCCGCTGGGTACCCTCGTCACGAATAATGCGCGTCAGCATACGGGTATCGATCCCCCAGACGCAGGGTATGCCGTACTCCTCGCATACTTCGCCAAGGGTCTTGGTATAGCGGAAATTACTCGGCAGGTCGTTGTATTCGCGCACGATCATACCGCCGATAGTCGGATACTTGGTTTCGTAATCCTCGTCCGTAATGCCGTAGTTGCCGATCAGCGGATAGGTCATCACGACCATCTGGTCGGTATAGGAGGGATCGGAGAGAATCTCCTGGTAGCCGACCATCGAGGTATTGAACACGATCTCGCCCGTCGCCTCCCGGTCCGCGCCGAAACCGTAGCCGTAGAACTCGCGGCCCGACTCAAGCACGATTTTTTTGGTGAATGGTTTCATATTCGGTTATTTCGTAATTTGTCTTCGTTCATTTTTCAATTTCCGGCCCTGTTTCCCGCATCCGGCAGAATCCGCGACGACCGCAGTCACCGCCCGTCGAAAAACGGAATCGCATTTCGTATTCCGATCCGGGACAATCCGCGCACATCGCTCCCGCCCCGTCTATCGGAAACGCTCCGTCGCGTATGCCGTACGTCCTCCGACCAGCGTCCAGAGCGTACGGCCCGCAACCCGCCAGCCGGCAAAAGGCGTAGCGCGGCCTTTCGACAGGAAGGTTTCGGGATCGATCTCGTACTCCGCATCGAGGTCGAACACCGTTAAATCAGCCGGTTCGCCCGCCTGCAAGCCTCCGCCGAGGCCGAAAATCCGGCGCGGAGCCATCGACATCCGCTCGACGAGCTGCTCCAGCGTAAGCAGCCCCGGCTTCACCAAATAGGTATAGAGCAGCGGGAAAGCACACTCCAACCCCACGATACCCATCGCGCTGCCGGCCAATCCGCGCGATTTCTGTTCGGCGGTGTGAGGCGCATGATCCGTGGCGATCACCTCGATCGTCCCGTCGGCGACGGCCTGCCGCAGGGCTTCGCGGTCTTCACGTCCCCGCAGCGGCGGATTCATCTTGAAACGACCGTCCTCCTGCAAATCCTCGTCGCAGAGCAGCAGGTAGTGCGGAGCCGTTTCGCCGCTGACTTTCAACCCGGCGGCCTTCGCCCGGCGAATCAGCTCGACGCTCTCCTTGGTCGAAACGTGGCAGACATGATACTGACATCCGGTTTCGGCTGCCAATTTTATATCGCGCTCCACCTGCCGCCACTCGCTCTCGGAGCAAATACCCTTGTGCCCGTGCTCGCGGCAATAAACACCGTCGTGGATATACCCTCCTTTCAGCAATTCATCGACTTCGCAATGGGCCACGATCGGCTTGCCGACCGCTGCGGCGCGACGCATGGCTTCGGCCATCAGCTCCTCCCCCTGCACCCCCCGTCCGTCGTCCGAGAAGCCCACGACCTCTCCGGCCAGAGCCCCGAAATCGACCAGCTCCCCGCGTCCCTTCTGTCCCCGCGTAATGGAACCGTAAGGCAGCACCCGAACGACCGCATCGCGGCGGATCAGAGCCAGCTCCGCTTCCAGATGCTCCGGCGAATCGGGAGCCGGATTGAGATTCGGCATCGGACAAACGGTGGTATAACCTCCGTGCGCGGCGGCAGCCGTACCCGTCGCAATGGTCTCTTTCTCCGAAAAACCCGGTTCGCGCAGGTGGACATGCACATCGACCAATCCCGGCAATACATGACAACCCGTCAAATCGACTGCCCGGTCGTCCGCCTCAAGCGCGACCCGACCGCCTATGGCAACGATTTTACCGTCTTCGATCGCCAGATCGCCCGTTTCGAACCTTCCGTCCCGATAGAACTTCGCACCATTGAGAATCGTCTTCATTTTGCTGTACCGTTTCGCACCTCGCCGCAGCGGGTGCACAAAAAAATAGGGCAACTTGGACAGCTACCCTAATAACTTGGAAAAATTATAATAAAAATTGGAAATATTTTCCGAATGATTACCCCGGAAATGACGGCGCCGTACGTACTGGGCCTCCTGAAATGCGTTCGGTATGAAACTAAACATTGGCTTGATCGGGTTCCGGTGTTATCAGGGGCAAAGGTAAGCATAATTTACGGTTTCGGCAAGATAACCCGGCCAAAAAATTTCGCCGGCATCCTGCAACGACAGAACGATACGCCCCGGCAGAAGTTTCGGTCCGCGCTCCGACGCCCGTCCACCCGACCGGACGGCCATCGAGCGTTCCTCCGGAAACCTCCGCCCCCATCCCCCGCCGGAAAAAGCACGGCCTTATCGAAGAGCGGGGAGGGGCGTTCAACGCTCCTCCCCGCTCTTTCCGGCCGATCCGAATCAATACCGGTTGCGCCCGTAACCGCCGCCCTGATTGGAGCCGTAACCACCCCGGTCGCTGCGCTCGGTCTTCGGACGGGCCTCATTGACGTTGATAGCCCGCTCGTCGAGCTCGAAACCGTTCAGCGCGTTAATCGCGTTCCGTGCGGCCGACTCGTCCGGCATTTCGACGAAACCGAAGCCGCGCGAGCGGCCGGTTTCGCGGTCGGTGATGATGTTGGCGGAAGATACTTCTCCGTACTCCCCGAATAAAGTCTGCAAACTCTCGCCCCGGGTGCGGAAGTTCAAATTCGATACGTAAATGTTCATTTTTTTCTATTTTGACTGTGGATAAATGTTTATTGCGCAAATGCGATTTTCACCGCATTCATACCGCGTGTACCCCGCATGAGTTCGAAAAGGACGATCCGCCCCTCGCCGATCCCTTCGGGAGCCGAAGATATATGGAAAAAATATTTTTCCGTCGAAGCCAGGTCCTTGATAAACCCGTACCCCTTCTCGGTATTGAAATACTCGACACGCCCTTTCAGCGGTTCGGCCGCAATATCTTCCTTTTTAGGCGTGGCTATCACGATATCCTCGAGCTGGATCTCGACTTTCGGCCGCAGCTGGGGCGGAGTGTCGGTAATATTCCCGTTCTCGTCCACATAGGCGATCATATCGTCGAGCGAAGAGCTTCCTCCGGCCTGACGTTCTTCCCTGCGTTTCTGTTTTTCGAGGCGCTTGGCCTGCTTTTTCTTTTCGTTCTCTCTTTTTCCGAATGTTTGCGATTTTGCCATTAAATTCAACTTAAAGATTATTATGCACGGTATGTTTCCGCATTGAGTTTTTTGCCCGTCAGCCGCTGTATGTCTTTCATAAGCGGCCGCTCGTCCGGGGTGCAGAACGTAAGGGCGGTTCCGGAATGTCCGGCACGACCGGTGCGGCCGATACGGTGTACGTACGTTTCCGGCACATCCGGCAGATCGTAATTGATGACGATCTCCAGTTCCCGGATGTCGATGCCACGGGCAGCGATGTCCGTAGCGACCATCACCCGGATCTTGCCGGACTTGAAATCCGTGAGTACGCGCTGGCGGTGATTCTGCGACTTGTTGCCATGAATCGCCTCGCTTCGAATACCCGACTTGGAGAGCAGACGCGAAATATTGTCCGCTCCGTGTTTGGTGCGGGAGAAGACGAGAACGGACTTATCCTCCTCGCGGAGCAGAGATACGAGCAGTTTCTTCTTCTCCGGCTTCTCCACGAAATAGACCCGCTGATCGATCGCATCCACCGCCGACGCAACCGGAGTCACCTCCACCCGCACGGGGTCGGTCAGCATACTTTTCGAGAGCGCCACTATGTCCGCAGGCATCGTCGCCGAAAAAAAGAGGGTCTGGCGCGACTTCGGCAGCAGCGGCAGCAGACGTTTGATGTCGGCGACGAATCCCATGTCGAGCATCCGGTCGGCTTCGTCCAGCACGAAATGCGTAATCGCGTCGAGTTCGACGAACCTCTGTCCGATCAGATCGTGCAGACGCCCCGGCGTAGCTATCAGAATATCCACGCCGCCACGAAGCGCCTCGACCTGCGGGCCTTGTTTCACACCGCCGAAAATCGTCAGATGCTTCAGACCGACATATTTTCCGTAATCCGAAAAACTGTCGCCGATCTGCACGGCCAACTCCCGGGTAGGGGTCAGGATCAGGGCCCGGATCGGCCGCACTCCGTATTCCCGACCATGATTCCGCCCCCGCCGGTTGCGGCGCGGCACGTCGGTCGGCTCTGCCTGCATCCCACTGCTCAAATGCTGCAGGATCGGAATGGCGAACGCCGCCGTCTTACCCGTCCCGGTCTGGGCGATGCCCAGCATATCGCGCCCATCGAGCGCCACGGGAATACCCTTTTGTTGAATGGGCGTAGGAGCCAGGTATCCTTTTTCACCGATCGCCTTCAAAATAGGGTCGGTAATTTTCAATTCGTTAAATGTCATAATCATCGTATAATTCCGTCGTACGACGGAGTTTTCATCTGTCGCGGAGGCATCCGGTGCGGAAGCGGAAAAACGGAAGCGAGGAAGTTTCCTGTTCCCGGTCGAAACCGCAGTCACGCACACCTTGTTCCCCGACAGCGCAATCTGCCCGAACCACGCTGAAAAAGGGCGGTCAGAACGGGCGTATGCAAGTAAAAAAATAATCTCAATTTCGGGACATCGTTAAAACCCGGCAACGGCTCTCTTCTGCCTGCGACAGACATACTCAAGCGAAATTGCCTAAACAAAGAAAGTTTACAAAGGTCGATTTCAACGATGGAAAAATCCGGACGGGATATAGGTCCGGGAAAATGCAAAGAAGATAAAGATCAGAATGAACCTGCCTTGTTTATTGGGTAAAGGTAACAATTATTACACCATTCGCACCATCTTTTCCGAAAAATATCGTCCACTTCCACCCTAAAAATACATATAACACTACTTATCAACAAATTAAATAAAATTTCTTCAAGAATAATTTCATCGTGCACTGCGCTCGATATTTTCAAGCGCCGCAAAAAAAGACCGGATCGGGAAAACACGCGACTCGCCGGGAATAGTGATCTTCTCCTGCCGAAAGTAGTGAATCGATCGCCATACGACGGGATTTTCACACAACGCACACTCCTTATTCGATGTTCTCCGGCAAAGAAAGGATAAAATTCACTAACTTTACGGCAAATAGGCAGCCCCTGGCCGCTTCCGACAAAACCGAACGGCTTCCGCGTGCACGATCTTTACAGAAAACAGGCGGCGCCTCGGTTGCATCCAAATAAATTTGACACAGCTTTCGGCTTGCACTATCTTTGCAAAGACCAACTGAAAAACAGTATTCGAGATGGCTCACACTCTTTTTGTACCCCTGATGCTCACCCTTGGCGCCGGCCTGGCAACCGGTATCGGCAGCACAATAGCCCTTTTCGCTCACCGTACCAACAAGCGACTGCTTTCGTTCTCGTTGGGACTGTCGGGCGGCGTGATGATCTACGTTTCGTTCGTCGAACTGTTCCAACAGGCACGGGAGGCTATCGGAGCCATCTACGGACCCCAAACCGGGATGGGTATTACGACCCTGGCCTTTTTCGGCGGCGTACTGCTGATCGGCGTCATCGACCGGCTGGTGCCTTCGGTCGAGAACCCGCACGAAGCCCATATGATCGAAGAGCTGGAGAAGAAACCGAAAAATGCCAAACTGATGCGCATGGGACTGATGACCGCCCTGGCTATCGGCATCCACAACTTCCCGGAAGGCATCGCCACCTTCGCCACCGCCGTCGAAAATCCCACGCTGGGTATCGCCATCGCCGTCGCCATTGCCATACACAACATACCCGAAGGTATCGCGGTTTCGATCCCCGTCTTTTACGCCACCGGCGACCGGATGAAAGCCTTCCGCTATTCGCTCCTATCGGGTTTGGCAGAGCCGGTCGGCGCCCTGCTCGCCTATTTTATCCTCATGCCGTTCATGTCTCCCGTCATGATGGGCTGCATCCTGGCAGGCGTCGCCGGAATCATGGTTTTCATCTCAATCGACGAACTGCTGCCGGCCGCCCGCGAATACGGCGAAGCCCACATCTCGATCTACGGCGTGATGAGCGGCATGGCGATCATGGCCCTCAGCCTGATCCTGCTCGGATAAAGTATGCGGCGCGATTATATACTTTAATGTACCTCTTCGAAAGCACAGCACCCCAAATCCCCTCCGGGAAAAGGATGCAGGCAAGGGGCGAATTATAAACGCGGCCACAAGCCCGCGAATAAACGTCCCTTCGGATTCGACGCTGCAACCGTCGAATAAAGGGCCACGAAAGATATATCTCAATCAATATACTGCCCTCCGATCCGAATCTGACCGACAATGCTCGGACGTTTCTCGCGCCCTCCCAAGAAAAAAGTTCAGGGTGAACCCGGCATCGAATAACGGCCCGCAAAATTGCGGCTACCGCCGAATTCAAAAAAAACGGTCGCATATAATACCATAATTTAACAGATCTCGGTAAAGCCTTTCGGCCTACCCCGTACATTTCATCCTCAACGCCCCCTGCCCCGAATCATCGTAAAATTTCAATTTTTCAGGCATTTTATTTGGTTTATAAAATAAAGTAGTTTATATTTGTAATACCAACAAAAACCGAAAGCTATGGAAACAACTCGAAAAATCGATGCGAAAGCCGCACGCAGAAAGCGCCGGCTCATCCGGGAATGGATAACATACGCAGTAATTTGTGCATTTCTGGCCGGAGTCAATGCCCTCACGACGCCCCACTATTGGTGGGTGCTGTGGGTCATGGCAGGCTGGGGGCTCGGTCTTATTCTGGATCTGATATTCCACCTGACAAAACTCTCGGACGATGACGATGCGGAGTGATCCGCCGACGGTCGGACCGCACGAAAAAACTCGATTTCCGATACGGTCGGACAACAGCCCGAAATCATTCGGGGCGAGGGATGCCTTGTAAACACAGTCAAAAACGGCTGCCAACGAACGGATACCCGAATCTGCAAAGAAAAAAGCGGCATGCTAAAATATATAATCATCAAAACTCACTGCGTATGGAAGAGAGAAAATTAGACACACGAGAGAGTATGGAACTCATCTCGCGCATGATTCAAAACACCCGCAACCGGCTGGAAAACCATGCGGGACGCCCGTTCCTCGTATGGGGCTATACGACCGTCGGGATCGCCCTGCTCAATTACTGGTTCAACATCGCCGGATGCCATCCCGCCTGGTGCTTCACCTGGTTTCTCATTCCCATCATCGGCTGTCTGCTGATGCGGTTGTTCCCGGACAAGAAGCCGACGGAGCCCCGCACGGAGATCGACCGCATCGTCGGCAAGGTCTGGTTAGTATCCTCATTATCATTGATTCCGATCTTCCTCTTTTCGCTATTTCACGGACTCTCCTACCGACACAGTCTTTTCGAACTCATTACACTGGTGATGGCTACGGCAACGGCAACAACCGGAATGATCGTTCGTTCGAAAATATACATCGTCGCAGGACTTACCTGTATGGCTCTTTCAGTCCTCTTCCCTTTATACGACTATTTCCTGAAAAAAATCGCAACTTCTGACGGAATTGAGATAACCGCCGGACTCCTGAACAACGAAATCCTTATCTTTGCCGGCGTATTTTTCATCATGATGGTCGTCCCGGGACATATCATCAACTACCAATCGCACAAAAGATGTTCAAGGAACTGAATCCCCTGCTGCACTCGGAACTGCGCCTGGCGGTAATGTCGATCCTCCTCGGGGTCGAAGAGGCCGACTTCGTTTTCATCCGGGAACAGACGGGAGCTTCGGCGGGCAACCTGAGCGTACAGATCGACAAACTGCAAAAAGCCGGCTACATCACGGTCGAAAAGACCTTTCGGGGAAAAATGCCCCGCACGCTCTGCCGCATTACCCCGACAGGCGTGGATGCTTTCGAGGAGTACGTCGAAGCGTTGAAGAGCTACATAAAAAAGTAGGAAGGAAAACAGATTCTCGGCTCCGGCGGCGACAACGACCGGTTCGGAATGGGGCATAAAGGTCGTTATGCCCCATATTTTCAACCCCGACCTCGAATCCGGCCGAATCGCCAGCCGGCAATCTCCCGGCGGGCCTCCTTGCTGCAACGACCGGAAAGGCGAACAGCGTAAATCAGCCGCAGCCCCGCAATTTCGGCGAGTTTCGGATCCCGCCATACGCAAACAAGCCCGGAGTTTCGCTCCGGGCTTGTTTGCATCTATTCTTCAAACGATTAGTCCTCGAACTTCGCCGAGAGGAACTCCCGGTTCAGACGGGCGATGTGCGAAATCGAAATCATCTTCGGACACTCGGCCTGGCAAGCTCCCGTATTGGTACAGTTACCGAAGCCCAGTTCGTCCATCTTGGCCACCATCGCCTTGGCGCGGCGGGCACCCTCGACACGTCCCTGCGGCAGTTTCGCGAGCGACGACACACGGGCGGCGACGAAAAGCATCGCCGAGCCGTTCTTACAGGTCGCAGCGCAGGCACCGCAACCGATGCAGGCAGCGGCATCCATCGCAACGTCGGCATCGGCCTTCGGGATGGGAATGTTGTTGGCATCCTGCACGGCATTCGTACGGACCGAGATGAAGCCGCCGGCCTGAAGAATCTTATCGTAGGCACTGCGATCCACCACGAGGTCCTTGATTACGGGGAAAGCCGCCGAACGCCAGGGCTCGATGACGATCGTCGCCCCGTCTTTGAAACGGCGCATGTAAATCTGGCAGGTCGTGGCGCCGTCGCCCGGGCCGTGCGCACGGCCGTCGATGTGCAGCGAGCACATACCGCAGATACCCTCGCGGCAGTCGTGGTCGAACGCCACGGGCTCCTTGCCCTCGTGGATCAGGTTGTTGTTCAGAATATCCAGCATCTCGAGAAACGAGGTGTCGGCGGAGATGTTCTCGACTTTGTAGGTTTCGAATGCCCCTTTTGCCTTGGCGTCTTTCTGGCGCCATATCTTTAACGTGAAATTCATAGTTTCAAATTGTGTATTAAAGTTAGACGACAGAAGAATTAGTCCTTGTAGTTACGCTGTGCGGGGTGTACGAACTCGAAGTTCAGCGGCTCCTTCGTGAGCTCCGGCGCTTCGTTCTCGCCCTTGTACTCCCACACGGCGGCATATACGAAGTGCTCGTCGTCGCGTTTGGCCTCGCCCTCTTCGGTCTGATGCTCGACGCGGAAATGTCCGCCGCACGACTCCTCGCGGTTGAGTGCGTCGCGGGCCATCAGCTCGCCCAGTTCCAGGAAATCGGCCAGGCGGAGCGCCTTTTCCAACTCGACGTTGAAGTCGTTTTCCTTGCCTACGACCTTCACGTCCTTCCAGAACTCCTTGCGGAGTGCCTGGATCTCGGTGATCGCCTTTTCGAGCGACTCCTTGGTGCGGGCCATGCCGACGTTCTCCCACATGATGTGGCCGAGTTTCTTGTGAATATCGTCTACCGATTGCTTGCCGCCTATCGAGAGCAGTTTGGCGATCTTCTCCTTGACTTCCTTCTCAGCCTGGTCGAAGGCCTTGGTGTCGGTCTTCACCTTCGGAGCCTGGATCTTGTGCGAGAGGTAGTCGCCGATGGTGTAAGGCAGTACGAAATAACCGTCGGCCAGACCCTGCATCAGCGCCGAGGCGCCGAGGCGGTTGGCACCGTGGTCGGAGAAGTTGGCCTCGCCGATGGCATACAGGCCGGGGATGGTGGTCATCAGGTTGTAGTCGACCCAGATGCCGCCCATGGTATAGTGCACGGCGGGGAAGATCTGCATCGGCTGCTCGTAGGGGCTCACGTCGGTGATCTCCTCGTACATGTCGAAGAGGTTGCCGTAACGCTGCTTGATAATGTCCTTGCCCAGACGCTCGATGGCGGTCTTGAAGTCGAGGAATACGGCCAGCCCCGTTTCGTTCACGCCGAAGCCTGCGTCGCAGCGCTCCTTGGCGGCACGCGAAGCCACGTCGCGCGGCACGAGGTTACCGAAGGCCGGGTAACGGCGCTCCAGGTAGTAGTCGCGGTCTTCCTCGGCGATGTCCGACGGTTTCTTGGCACCCGAGCGGATGGCCTTCACGTCTTCGAGTTTCTTGGGAACCCAGATACGGCCGTCGTTACGCAGCGACTCCGACATGAGCGTCAGCTTCGACTGCTGGTCGCCGTGTACGGGGATGCAGGTCGGGTGGATTTGCGTGAAGCAGGGGTTGGCGAAGCCGGCGCCCTTGCGGTAGCACTGGAATGCAGCCGAACCGTTCGATGCCATGGCGTTGGTCGAAAGGAAGAATACGTTGCCGTATCCGCCCGTGGCGATCACCACGGCGTGTGCGCCGTGGCGCTCGATCTCACCGGTGACGAGGTTGCGGGCGATGATACCCTTTGCCTCGCCGTCCTCGATGACGATGTCCAGCATCTCGTGGCGCGGGTAGCTCTTCACCGAACCGGCCGCAATCTCCTTGTTGAGGGCCGCGTAGGCGCCCAGCAGAAGCTGCTGGCCCGTCTGGCCGCGGGCGTAGAACGTACGTGATACCTGTGCGCCGCCGAACGAGCGGTTGGCCAGCAGGCCGCCGTATTCGCGTGCGAAAGGTACGCCCTGGGCCACGCACTGGTCGATGATGAGGTTGGAAACCTCGGCCAGGCGGTATACGTTGGCTTCGCGTGCGCGGTAGTCGCCGCCCTTGATCGTATCGTAGAACAGGCGGTATACCGAGTCGTTGTCGTTCTGGTAGTTCTTCGCAGCGTTGATACCGCCCTGTGCGGCGATCGAGTGCGCGCGGCGGGGCGAATCCTGGATGCAGAATATTTTTACGTTATATCCGAGTTCACCGAGCGAAGCGGCGGCGGAAGCACCGCCCAGACCGGTTCCGACGATGATGATGTCGAGCTTGCGCTTGTTCGCGGGGCTTACGACCTTGATAGCTGCCTTGTGGTTGCTCCATTTTTCTGCGAGAGCGCCGGCAGGGATTTTAGCATCTAATTTTAAAGCCATATCTGTTGTGTGTTTATTGTTCTGGATAATCGGTTAGCAGGCGCCTGCGCAGCAGGGGCAGATGCTCTTGATGAAGTAAACCACCACGACGGCGGCAAAGCCGAGGAAGATGATCGTCGCTACGATATTGGCGATGCATTTCAGGCGGGGATACCACGTGTCGTTGGCCCAGCCCACGGTCTGGAACATCGACCATACGCCGTGCGTGAGGTGGAACCAGAGGGCGAAGAACCACACGAGGTAGATCACCACGTAATACCACTGCGAGAAGGTGTAGGCGATCAGCGAAGCGCCGTCGGCAGCGCCGAAGCCCAGCGAATTCTCATGGCCGCCCATGATTTCGACGAGCTGCATTTTAGCCCAGAAATTGAACAGGTGAAGTGCCAAACCGCCCAGGATGATGAAGCCCAGTACGAGCATGTTTTTCGAAGCCCATTTGACGCCCGGTTCCACGACCGTTACGGCGTAGCGCTGCGAACCGCGTGCCTTGCGGTTTTCGAGCGTCAGGATGACGGCGTAGATGAAGTGGATGACCACGCCTGCCGCCAGTACGAGCGTACCGGCCAGCGCGTACCAGTTGGCCCCCAGCAGTGCGCAGATCATGTTGTAAGCCTCGGGCGAGATGATCGCCACGATGTTCATGGACATGTGGAAGAGGAGAAAGAGCACGAGGAAGCACCCCGTTACGCTCATCACCAACTTCTTGCCGAGCGAGGAATTAGATAAAAAACAGCTCATAATGATTTAAATTTGTTTATATTTGTTAAGAATTTGTGTTCCGGACGCAAAGATAGCTATTGTTTGCGGAATAACAATGCAAACGGGCGGGAATTTTATGCCGAAAAGGAGGGTTTTATGACTAAAAAAGAGCTGCGTGCAGCGATGAAAAAAAAGAACTTGTCCCTCTCCCCCGAAGAACGTGCGGCGGCTTCCGGGCGGATCTTCCGCCGGGTGGCGGAATCGGGGCCTTTCGGGACGGCGCGGTGCGTGGCGTTTTTCTGCGCCCTGCCCGACGAACCCGCGACGGAGGAGGCGCTCGTCCGGTGGGGTTCGGCCAAGCGGATCGTCGTCCCCCGGGTCGGGGGCGACGCGATGCGGTTCTTCGATTACGTACCCGGGGCACTCCGTGCGGGGGCCTTCGGGATCGCCGAACCGGACGGGGACGCAATGCCGTGCGAACCGTCCGAAATAGATTTGATCGTCGTTCCTGGAACGGCATTTACGCAAGCCGGTGCCCGCATGGGCCGCGGCCGCGGGTTTTATGACAAATACCTCTCGCAGCCCGGGTTCCGGGGCGTGAAAGTCGGGGTTTGCTATGCCCACCAGCTGGTCGGGGAACTGCCCGTCGAACCGCACGACGTATTTATGGATTATGTAATTACAAACGGATGAATGCCATGCAGACAGGAGAATTTGTCGCCGCTTTCCGCGAGGCTTTCGGCCCGGTGCCGGAGCTGCCCCTGCTGTTTCGCTATACGGACGAACCGCTGCGCCCCGCCGCAAAGGCGGGCGGGTGTTTTTTCAAGGCGTTGGCCGAGGCGCGTGACGGGCGGCCCGTGGGGCTCAACGCCTCGAATATCGGTTGCGGGGGCGGCAAGTTCTATACGGGTTTCAGCCCCATGCCGGAATTCGTCCCGCAGTTCGTCTCGCTCAAGGAGCGTTATAAGCAGACGCCCGAAATGGTGCTGGACTTCATCGCTGCGCTCGACCTGCGGCCGGGGCCGAAGGCGTGGCTCGAGTTCGTGCGTGTGGATGCGGCGGGGACGTTCGACGGGGCGGAAGGCGTGCTATTCTTCGCTACGCCAGACGTCTTGGCGGGGCTCGTGACATGGGCCGGGTTCGACAACGACGCCCCGGATGCCGTTGCGGCGCCGTTCGGCTCGGGATGCAGTACCGTGGTGTCGCAGGCCGTGCGGGAAAACCGCAACGGCGGCCGCAGGTGTTTCCTGGGGCTGTTCGACCCTTCGGTGCGCCCGTGGGTCGGTGCGGACGAATTGTGTTTCGTCATCCCGATGTCGCGTTTTGCCGGGATGTGCGGCACGATGCGTGCAAGCTGCCTGTTCGGAACCCATGCGTGGGATAAAGTCCGGGAGCGGATAAACAAGATGAATTTATGAAAAAAAGAAGGGCTGCGCTGGTGCTTGCGGGCGGCGGCGCGCGTGGTGTTGCCCATATCGGGGCGATCGAGGAGTTGGAGAGTCAGGGATTCGAGGTGCATGCTGTGGCCGGCACTTCGATGGGGGCGTTGGTCGGGGGCATGTATGCCTCGGGGCATCTCGAACCCTTCAAGGAGTGGATGTATACGCTCGACAAGTATAAGGTTTTCGGGCTGGTCGATTTTGCGCTGAGCACCGAGGGACTCGTCAAGGGCGACCGCGTGATGCGGGCCATGAAGGAGCTGGTGCCCGACGTGAAGATCGAGAAGATGCCGCTGCCGTTCGCCGCGGTTGCCGCCGACCTGCTGACGGGGCGCGAAGTCGTGCTCGACAGGGGAGGCTTGTACGATGCCATCCGGGCATCTATTTCCATCCCGTCGGTGTTCCGTCCCGTACGCCGGGGGAACCAGGTGCTGGTCGACGGCGGTACGGTCAATCCGCTGCCGTTGAACCGGGTGCGCCGTGAACCGGGCGACGTCCTGGTCGCCGTGGATGTGAGCGCCCCGTTCTCGGAGGAGATGGCCGTCCGCAACAAGGCTTCGCTGAACTATTATAAGGTGATTACCGCATCGTCGGAGATCATGCAGCAGCATATCGCACGCCTGATGTGCAAGCTTTACAAGCCCGACCTGCTGATAGAGATGCCTGCCGACCGTTTCGGGATTTTTGAATTCTACCGCGCCCGGGAAATTGTCGAGGCCGGCCGCATGGCGACGCGTGCCGCACTGGAGCGTAGCCTCGTCGAAGCGGGATAGACTGGGGGCGAGGAAAATCGGATGGGCTATGGCATGATTTTTGTTTAAGGGGATAAAAAGATTGCGACGGCCCGTGATTTTGAAGAATTCAAAAGTAGTGACGCAACTTCACACAGATTTGAGGGGCCGTCGCAATATTTAAACGCAAAAACATCCGGGGCGGGAAATGATTTCGTCCCCTGTGAATGTTTTTTATTCTCTACATTGCAAAGATAAATAAAGTTTCCGATAAACCAACGCTGTTGCCCGATTATGGTATGGGTGCGCCTAAAATATGGAAAGGGAGGGTGCGTTTGTTGCCGCAGGCTGTCTTTTTTGCGTACTCCAAGTGTCTTTATGCCCGGTTCGGCAGAATTTTCGGGCGTCCTGATAAGAAAAACCCGGCCTGAAAAGGCCGGGTTTTTCCGTTCGTTCGTTTACCGCCGATCCTTGTCGTACACATAGGCCGCGATACGGTGGCTGCGCCTGCCGATCGGTACGCCGATGCCCAGTGTGACGTTCATGATGCTCTGCTTGATGGGGATGAACTGGGGCGTATGCTTGGCCGTGACGATGTCCGTGGCAAGGTAGAAATTGATCCAGCTGGGGTTCAGGTTCAGCGCCAGCCCCACGGCGCCGCCGCGGTTGTCGATCACCGAATAGCTGCCCGTGACGGTGAACCAGCGGATCGGGTGGAAATTGACCGACCCGGTGATGTTGTGCAGGGTCTTGTACTCCCACACGCGGGCCGTATACAACAGGCCGATGCCGATCTTATGGCGCCATACCTCGTATTCGAGGCCGGCGTTGATCGAGGCACGCAGCATGCGCGATACGCTCTTGGCCGCGCCCTTGTGGAACTCCAGTACGTCGATGTCGAAGTCGGGCGACTCGGTGCCGTCCTCGGTGACCGTCACGCCCGTGAAGGAGAGCTCCTTCGCCGAATAACCCGTTACGTTCTTGTTCTTGCTCCAGCTGATGAAGCCCAGGTCGTTCACCGCCAGCGATGCCTGCAGGTTGGGCAGGATGTCGTACGTAGCCCCGAGGTCGACCGCGAAGCCGTAACCGGCGGGAGAGGTGGGCTTGAGGTTGATGTCGTCCATCTTGTAGACCTCTTCGCCGTGCTCGTTGAGTTCGGTCGTCACGTCGAGTCCTGCGGCCGTGATGTCCAGCCCGCCGGCTGCGTTGATCAGCCAGCGTTCTTCGTTGTGCGACACGTTGAATTGCGAGAAGTACATCCGTGCACGTGCCACGCCCATCAGGAATTTTGCCCGCACACCGATGTATAATTTGTCGTCGAGCAGCGGGAAAGAGTAGTTGAACCCTGCTTCGAGATAGCTGTCGGCCGTGATGCCGATGTCGCTGATGTCGCCGCTATTGCCGCGTTTCAGGAAGTCGAAGAGCGAGTAGGGCAGGGTGGCGTCGGTCGTGACGCGGGCGTTGAGGTCGAACGACCAGAAATTTTTGTGGTTGCGGGTGAAGGCGCCGAACCCGATGAGGTTCACGCGCGTGTCGAAACCCAGGAGGTTGTCGGCTTTGAGTCCCGAAAGGGCGTCGGCCGTCGATACGGAGCTGTCGAGCAGCGTGACGAGTTTTCCGTTGCGCGGATAGAGTATTTTGTCGATCGAGAGGTTGCCGCTCACGTTGATGTCCAGTCCGCCCAGCCCGGGGATGTTGACATAGCCGCGTAAGGGGGCGAAAGCCGGGTTGAACTGGCTGCGGAGGGTCGACCCCTCCATGAAATAGGCCGTCGGGTTCTGTGCCGCGGCGCCGGATGCCAGCAGCAGCGTGAATAGGAATGCGTATATTTTTTTCATGTTCTGTGCCGGATTAGAGGTTGAGCTTCAGGCCGCCGCGCTTGATCAGGCGCAGGGTGATGATGATTTGCTGATCGGACGTGAAATCGTAGCCCGGATAGTATTTCTCCAGCAAGACGGGGAGGATGATTTCGGCACCCTCGATGATCTGCCGCAGGTCGCTTTCGAAAAGTTGCGTCTCCCTGATCTCGTTCGTTATGCCGGGTTCGACCGTTACGTCGAACCGGACGTTCGTAGGCGAGAAATAGGGCACTATCCGCAGGCTCACGGGCAGGGCGCTCGTGATGCTGCCGTAGAGGTGCAGCGTGTTTTTGGGGTTGGGGGTGCCTTCACTGTCGAGATTCTCGCAGAGCATGTCCACCACGTCGCCGCCGATGTCGATCTTACCGATGTCGTAGGTTACATCCTGGACTTTGAGCTCTGTCAGGTAGCTGCCGGCCAGGGATTTGACCTCGCCCGAAAGCCGGTCGTGCAGCATCGGCATATTGCGGAACGCCTCGATGAAGACCGGTTTGAAATCTGCCGGATCCGTATTCGGGGGGAGCAGGGGCAGGAAGGTCGAGAGGTATTTTTCCGCCAGCAGGTCGGCGACGGCGGTGATCTTGGCATCGTCGTCCATCATCTGGTCGATCAGTGCATCGAGCAGCGGCGTGATTGTCTCCGGGGTGTTCTGGAGTTCCCGCAGGTCGACGTATGCGGCGTTTCCGGGCAGGGGCGAGGGAAGCCAGATGTCCGCTTCGTCGAAGAGCGTTTTGATGTCCGCGCCTCCTTCCTTCAGTTCACTCATGCTTACGTATACCGTGGCCAGCGGCAACCGGTATTCCGAGTCCTCGTCGCCGATGGTGACATCGTCCGTGTTCACGTTCGACAGGTCGTAAGCGTTGTCGATACAGGACGATGCGAGTGCTGCGGCGAAGAGAAAAGGTAAAAATTTTCTCATAGGGTTTGGGTTTGTTTTCAATGCGTCGCAAATATATGCCGTTCCGACGAATAAAACAAAAAATCGGACGTTTTAGTTTATGCGTATGTCAAATGCGGCCATCCCTGCGTGCGCCGGAGGCATGCCGCAGGGGATGGCGCGTTTTGTGAAATAATTGCTACATTTGCATTGCGATTAACGCTATGGTGGGAACCGAAAAAAACAACCTCAGGGAGCAGGTGGCGATGCTGCCGCTGTCACCGGGCGTCTACCAGTTCGTAGACCGCTCGGGGACGATCATCTACGTAGGTAAGGCCAAGAGCCTGCGCAAGCGGGTGTCTTCGTACTTCGTGCAGTCGAAGGAGCACAGCGCGAAGGTGCGTGTGCTGGTGAAGCAGATCGTCGAGATCCGCCATATCGTCGTGGGGAGCGAGACCGACGCCCTGCTGCTGGAAAACTCGCTGATCAAGAGCCTTCAGCCGCGTTACAACATCCTGCTCAAGGACGACAAGACCTATCCGTGGATCGTCGTGCGGCGCGAGCACTTTCCCCGCGTGCAGTCGACGCGCATCCTGACGCGCGACGGGTCGCAGTATTTCGGCCCCTACGGATCGGTGATGATGCAGCACAGCGTGCTGGATTTCATCCGCGAGGTGGTTCCCTTGCGTACCTGCAAACTCAATCTCGCTCCCGAGCAGATCGCCAAGGGAAAATATACGGTCTGCCTGCAATACCACCTGGGCAACTGCAAAGGCCCCTGCATCGGGGCGCAGGGCGAAGGGGAATACGGCCGGCTCGTCGACATGGTCGTCGCGGTGCTCAAGGGCGACCTGCGCCCCGTGCGTAACTACCTCGAACAGGAGATGCAACGTGCTGCCGGGGGATTGAAATTCGAATTGGCGCAACGCTACAAGCAGCGCCTCGATGCGCTGGACAACTATGCGGGCAAGTCGGTGATCGTCAGTGCGAAGATCGTCGACGTGGATGTTTTTTCGCTGCTTCCGGACGACGATGTGGCCTATTGCAATTTCGTGCGTATCCGCCACGGGTCGGTCGTGGGTGTTTATACCGTGAAGCTCAAGACGGGTGTCGGGGGCGACGAACGCGACATGCTGACGCTGGCTATCCAGCATGTCGTCGAGCATATTGCCGGGACGCTGGCCCGTGAGGTCATCGTACCGTTCCTGCCTTCGACGACGCTGCTGTTCGACGGTGTGACCTTCACGGTGCCCAAGCGCGGCGAAAAACTCGAACTGCTCGAATTCTCGCAGAAGAGCGCCCGTATCTACCGCGCCGAGCAGCTCAAGAACCTCGAAATCAAAAATCCCGAACGATATACCGAGCGGTTGATGAATGCCCTGCAGAAGGAACTGCGCCTCGACCGCCAGCCGCGGCACATCGAATGCTTCGACAACTCCAATCTGCAGGGGGCCCATCCGGTAGCCTCGTGCGTGGTGTTCCGCGACGGAAAACCCGCACGCAAGGAGTATCGTCATTTCAACATCAAGACCGTGGAGGGCCCCGACGATTACGCTTCGATGCGCGAGGTCGTCTTCCGGCGTTACAGCCGCCTGCAGGAGGAGGGGGCCGAGCTGCCCGATCTCATCATTGCCGACGGCGGGAAGGGGCAGATGGGCGTCATTCACGAGGTGCTGGAGTATCTCGGGCTGGACATACCTGTCGCCGGGCTGGCTAAGAACGACCGCCACCGCACCTCCGAGTTGCTCTGCGGATTCCCGCCTGTCCTGGTCGGCATCCGTCCCACTTCGCCCCTTTTCCACTTTCTGGCGCACATCCAGGAAGAGGTGCACCGTTTCGCCGTCTCATTCCATCGTCAGAAACGCAGTAAGGCCTTTATCCATAGCGAACTGGAACAGATCGAAGGCATCGGTGACAAGACCGTCCGTACGCTGCTGCAACATTTCCGCACCGTGGCCAAGGTCAAGGCGGCACCGTTCGAGGAGTTGACAGCGCTGGTCGGCCCCGCCAAGGCGAAAAAAATCAAGGCTTTCTTTGAAAAATAACCGGATTTTTTGAAAATTGCGAAGAATCGACTATCTTTGCCCTCCCGATTCTACGGAAGAGGCTTGCCCGGATGGCGGAATCGGTAGACGCGTTGGTCTCAAACACCAATGACAGCAATGTCGTGCCGGTTCGACCCCGGCTCCGGGTAC
>OGIH01000648.1_pt1 | contig 24381 bp, 19 predicted proteins | sample 1571721 | NCBI WGS metagenome assembly OGIH01 (sample SAMEA2582068, study PRJEB24529) | metagenome | biome: Human gut stool | place: China | collected 2011
CGGGGACGATGTGGAACAGCAGCGCCATCAGGGCCGCACCCGTGGTCTGGCCTATGAGACGCGCCGTAGCGAGCATGCCGCTGGCGCTTCCGCTCCTCTCGTGCGGAGCCGAGGCGATCAGGATGCTGTTGTTGGGCGACTGGAAAAGCCCGAAGCCGGCACCGCAGAGCACCAGCCGCCATACGATGTCGCCCGGTGCGGGGTGTTCGGGCAGGAATGCCAGCAGGAACAGTCCCGCGGCCATGGCCGTCAGCCCTGTCCCGCCGAGCAGTCCGGCGTGGATGCGCTCGACGAGCATTCCGGCCACGGGAGCCACGACCATGATCACGGCCGGCCATGCGGTCATCAGCAGCCCTGTCGCCACTTCGTCGTAGCCGAATTCGTGTTGCAGGTAGAACGGCAGCGCTACCATGGCCAGCATTTGCCCCAGGAACGAGCAGATCGACGTGACGACCGAAACCGAAAAGATCGAGATGCGCAGCAGGTCGAACGGCAGGATCGGATAGGGCTCGCGCAGCTGGCTGCGGATGAAGAAGAACCCGACGATGAGCAGCGCTGCGATGCCCAGGGTGAGCAGCCGCGGGTCGAGCCCGTGCGAAAACCCTTCGACCGAAGCCATCAGCAAGCCGAAGGTCAGGGCGTTCATTACGGCGTCGCGCCAGTCGAAACGGCGTGCGCTCACCCGCACGGGATTGTCCGGCAGGAAGCGGCGGCTCAGCCACAGCGCCACCAGCCCGATGGGGATGTTCACGGCGAAGAGCCACGGCCACTCGGCGACGGAGAGGATGCCCGCAGCCAGCGTAGGCCCGGCGACCGACGACACGGCGACGACCGTGGCGTTGATTCCCATGCCGCGTCCCAGTTGCGCCTTGGGGTAGATGATGCGGATAAGCGTGGTGTTGACCGATGTGACGGCAGCGGCGCCGAACCCCTGCATCACGCGCGCCAGCACCAGCGTCGGGAGTGATGTCGAAAGGGCGCAGCCCACCGAGGCCACGGTGAAGAGCATCAGGCCGCCGATATAGACTTTGCGGTAGCCCACCACGTCGCCCAATGCCGAAAACGACAGCAGCGAGATCATGATGGCCAGCTGGTAGGCGTTGACGATCCAGATCGAGTCGGCCGACGAGATCCCCAGTTCCAGCCCGATGGTGGGCAGGGCGACGTTGGCGATGGCGCTGTCGATCACCGACAGCGAGACGCCGAACGCTACGGCCAGGATGGCCCACAGGCGACGGGGCATCGGAAGCCCGTCGTAAGGTCGAATTATATGGGATGCAGCGTTCATTGCAGGGACAAAGATAATCTAATCGCGGCTCAATTCAAATTCGGGGCGGCCCGCAGGCTGGTTGTAGCTGGATCGGCCGGGTTGCGGGAAAGGGCTCGCCGCCGGTTTCGGGGATGTTACTGACCGCACGTAGCGTGTCTGCCGCCGGATGCTGCCGCCAACTGCTTCCCGCTGCTTCTCTGCACGGTCTGCGTTTTGGCGGCACCCACGCCTCCGGCTGCTGCGGTGCGGGTTCCGGATGCCGCGGCAATCGTCGGTGGCGGCCGTCTGCACTCCTCCCTTTTGTGTTTTTTGCCCTGTCCGTGCGGTTTCTGCCGCCCTCCCGTGCTGTAAAAAACGGAAGCCCGGGATTATCCGGGCCTCCGTCACACAACTATGAAATTTGAACTTTTTATTTTAAAAAATGAGGCTGTGTTCGTTTTAGGGATTGGGTGTCGCATACGGTTTACCTTCGGCTGTCTTCGGGGACGATTTCGCCCTCGGGTTCGATGCCCTTGAGGTATTTGCCGAGGAATTTCTCCATCGTGCGGTAGAAATCGAAGCGGTTTTCCTCGTTGTGGAAGCCGTGTCCCTCGTTGTCCTTGACCATGTAGTCGACATGCACGCCGCGTTTGCGCAGGGCGTCGACCATCTGGTTGCTCTCGTTAATGTTCACACGGGGGTCGTTGGCGCCCTGTACCACCAGCAGCGGGGTTTTGATCCGTTCGGCGTTGAGTGCCGGGGAGTTTTCGCGCAGCATTTGGGCGTCCTTTTCGGGATTGCCGACCATTTCGTACATCATGTCGAGCATCGGTTTCCAGTAGGGAGGGATGGTTTGCAGGAACGAGAAGAGGTTCGATACGCCCACGTAGTCCACGGCGCAGGCATAGAGGTCGGGATCCTTGACGATACCCTGCAACGTGGCGTAACCGCCGTAGCTGCCGCCGTAGATGGCGATCTTCGAAGGATCGGCGATGCCCTTTTCGATCAGCCAGTTCACGCCGTCCGTAATGTCGTCCTGCATGGTCTGGCCCCATTTGCCGTAGGCGATTTCGGTGAATTTGCGCCCGAAGCCGGTAGAACCGCGGAAGTTCATCTGCAATACGGCGTAGCCGCGGTTGGCCAGGAACTGCACCTCGGGGTTGAATCCCCACGAGTCGCGGGCCCACGGGCCGCCATGGGGATTGACCACTACGGGCAGGTTCTTGGCGTTGTGAAGCGTTTTGCCGACGGGCAGCGTGAGGTAGCCCTCGATTTCGAGGCCGTCGCGCGAGGTATAGGTAACCGGTGTCATCTCGGCCATCTGCTGCTCCTCGATCCAGGGTGCGAGGTCGGCCAGTTTGGTCATCGTGTCGGCTTTCACGTCGTAGAGGTAGTAAGCGCCCATCGTGCGGTCGCCGCCCGCATAGACGATATATTTGTCTTCGGCCTTGTTCCAGCCGCTGATGCCGACTTCGTAACCGCGCAGGTGTTTCTCCATGCGGCCGAACATCTCGCCCGTCGCCTTGTCGAAGAAATGGCGCCTCACGCCTTTGTGGCCTTCGTACGAAACACCCTGCAATTTTTTCTGTGCATCGCTGTACCAGATGCCGCGCAGGTCGTATTTGTCGTTGGTGTAGAGTTGTTCCAGCTCCTCGCAGGTCGCCGGATCCATCAGCACGAGTGCCGATTTGTCACGCCCGAGGTTGGTGATGGCGTAAACCAGCTTGTTGTCCGGGGTGAAGGTGGCGAACGACACGCCCTCCTTGAAGTTGGTCGTCAGTACGGGACGGAAAGGCTCGGCTTCGGTTTCGCGGTAGCGGATCTGCGTGTTCACGCCGTCGACGATGGCGTAGGCCACGCGCAGCTTGCCGTCATGGTCGGTCAGCCAGCTCTGGATGTCGCCGGGATTCTCGCACAGCATCGTCATCTCGCCCGTGTTGAGGTTCAGGCGGTAGGGGTCGAAGATCATCGGGTTGCGCTGGTTGGTGCCGATGATCATCAGCGAGTCGATCTCTTCGAGCGGGTCGATGATCTGTGTTCGTACGCCCGGGATGGCCGTATAGGCTTGCGGGTTGCTGCCGTCGATGTCCACGCCGTAGAGTTGGAAATTCTCGTCGCCGCCGGTGTCTTTCAGATAGAGGATGCGGTGGTCGTTGGCCCAGAAGTATCCGGCCAGGTCGCGTTCGGTTTCCGAGGTGATGCGCACGGCGTCCTTGCCGTCGACAGGTTGCACGAAGATGTTGCGGCGGCTTTCGTAAGGCGCCATGTAGGAGAAATATTTTCCGTCGGGCGATATTTGGTACCCGGTTTTTTCTGTATTGCGGAAGAAGGTTTCCAAAGGCAGCTCGGGGGCTGTCTTGGGTGTACAGGCGGCCAGTATGGCTGCCGTGGCGGCGAACATAAAGAGTTTTTTCATGGGTTATTCGTTGGAATTTTCGTTTTGTTTTTTCGAGCGCAAGGCATCCCGCCAGATGCCGCAGACCGAGAGGGTCAGCAGGATCAGGAGCGGTATGTCGCCGGTGTGCGATGCTCCGGGAAACATCAGGTGTGTGGCTACTTTGATTGCAAAGGCTGCCACGGCGATGAAAATGGCCAGGATGCGGATGACTTTTTCGATTTCCATACTGGGTGTCTTTTTGTTTTTGACACTGCAAACTTACAAAAGAAATTTTGAAAAACAAATAAAATTTATTGTTTTTCGATAAAAATTTTATGATAAGCAGCTTTTCATCTGTTTGACCGCAGGGAAACCGTAACAAAAAAACGCCCGGAGGCGTTTCTTGTAATGAATATTGTCCTGACAGCCGGGTCTATTCCGCGTCGACGAATTTGTAGAGCTGGTCGCCGCGGTGGATCGGGGTGTCGGTGTGCACGGCGCAGAGGGTGCCTTGTGCCACGGATTGCACCGGGGTGCCGTCGGTGTCGTGCAGCTCGGCGAGCGTCTGTTCGGCGATGCCGGTGGTGGCACCCATGAAGAAAATCTCTTCGCCCACGGACAGCGGTGCGGCTTCGACCAGTACCTCGGCCACCGATATTCTTTTGTAGAAGTTCGTCACCTTGCCTACGTAGACCTTGCGCCGCGTGGCGGCCGAGCCGTAATGTTGGCTGTGTTCGGCCACGGGGCGCCCGGCGTAGTAGCCCTCCCAGAATCCGCGGTTGAAGACCGTGGCGAGCCGCTCCTTCAGCCCGGCGGCCAGGGCGGGGGTGTAGGTGCCCGCTTCGATGGCGCGCAGCGCCTCGTCGTAACACGACACCACGCGCTTGACGTATTCCGCGCCGCGGGCGCGTCCTTCGATCTTCAGCACCCGGACGCCCGCGCCGATGAACCGGTCGAGGAAATCGACCGTGCAGAGGTCTTTGGGCGAGAGGACGTAGCGCCCGTCGATGTCCAGCGCCGCACCGGTCTCGGTGTCCGTGACGGTGTATTTGCGGCGGCACAGCTGGCGGCAGGCGCCGCGGTTGGCCGAGCAGTTGGTTTCGTAGAGCGAGAGGTAGCACTTGCCCGAGATGGACATGCATAATGCACCGTGGGCGAACATCTCGATCCCGACCAGCTCGCCGCGCGGGCCCCGGATGTCGTTCTCGACGATCTGGCGGTGTATTTGCGCCACCTGTTCGAGCGTCAGTTCGCGTGCCAGCACCACCGTGTCGGCCCACTGCGAGAAGAACTTCACGGTTTCGGAGTTCGAAATGTTGCTCTGGGTCGAAATATGCACTTCGACCCCGATGCGCCGGGCGTAGAGTATCGCCGCGAAATCGGTGGCGATAATGGCGTCGATGCCTTCGGCCTTGGCGCGGTCGATCACCTCGTGGACGGTCAGCATCTCGTCCTCGTAGACGATGGTGTTGACCGTGAGGTAGGCCTTGACCCCTGCGGCGTGTGCCGTGGCGACGATCTTCGCCAGGTCGTCGAGCGTGAAATTCGCAGCCGACGCCGAGCGCATGTTGAGCTTCCCGACGCCGAAATATACCGAGTCCGCCCCGGCCTGTATGGCTGCGGCCAGTGCTTCGTAAGACCCTACGGGGGCCATGATTTCTATCTCGGAGCGTTGCATAGTGTCGTTTGCGGGGGATGTCCCTGCGTCGTTTGCCGCAGGGGTGTTGGCGGAATCAGTTTTTGCGTCCCATCAGGCTCAGGGCGTATTCGCGCATCCGTTCCGTGCGGGATTTTTCGACCGAAAGGGTGTCGAGGATGCCCAGCGCCCTTTCGAAGCGCAGCGAAATCTGCTGTTCGGTGAGGCGTGGTATGTCGAGACGGTCGTAGACGGCTTTTATCGTGGCGATTTTCTCGGCGTCGGGCATCTGTGAGCGGTGCGTCGAGCGGAGCACTTCGCGCGTAGGTTCGTCCGCGCGGCTTATGGCCGTGATCATCAGGTAAGTCTGTTTGCCTTCGAGGATGTCGCCGCCGATGGCCTTGCCCAGCCTTTCGTCGCCGTAGCTGTCCAGCAGGTCGTCCTGCAGCTGGAATGCCAGTCCCAGTTCGATGGCGAAGCGGCGCAGCTTGCGGCAGTCCTCTTCGGAAGCGCCGCCCAGCAGGGCGCCGATCGTGGTGGCCCCGGCCAGCAGCACCGAGGTCTTCAGTTCGATCATGTGCATGTATTCCACGACCGAAACCTTCGGCTTGCGTTCGAAATCCATGTCGTACTGCTGCCCTTCGCATACTTCGAGCGCCATGGTGTTGAACGTCGAGAGTATCTGCGGCAGCAGCTGCGCCGGCACTTCGCCCAGCAACCGGTAGGCGCAGATCAGCATGGCGTCGCCCGAGAGGATCGCCACGTTCTGTCCCCACTTGGCGTAGACCGAGGGTTTGCCGCGCCGCACGGCTGCATTGTCCATGATGTCGTCGTGCAGCAGCGTGAAGTTATGGAACACCTCGACGGCCGCGGCGGCCGGCAGGGCATGTTGTATCTTGTCGGTGAAGATGCCGTTGGAGAGCATCAGCAGCATGGGGCGCAGGCGCTTGCCGCCGCCCGCGAGCGAATAGCCGATCGGGGCGTAAAGTAGCCCGGGTTCGGCCGGGAACTCGGTTTGGGCCAGGTAATTTTCGATGGCGGAGAGCAGTTGCTCGTTCGTTTGCATAGTCTGACAATACTTTTGGATCGGAATCTGTCCCAAAAGTAGGAAAAAAGTTTGGAGTAGCCGAATTTTGGATTAACTTTGACCTGATAAATTCTAACCTTTAACCAGAACACGATATGAAAAAACTCGCTATCGGCGTGGACATCGGCGGTATCAATACTGCGTTCGGCCTCGTCGACGAAAACGGCGACCTGTATGCCGAATCGGTCATTTCGACCAAGAAATACCCCAGTGTAGACGACTATCCGGCCTATGTCGAAGACCTCTGCCAGGCGATGCATGCACTGGCCGACAGTCTTTCGTTCGAGTACGAACTGACGGGTATCGGTATCGGTGCCCCCAATGCCAATTATCATAAAGGTACGGTCGAAAACCCCGCGAACCTCTGGAAATTCCGCGAGGGAGACCCCAATCCCGATGAAAGCCGCCGTGTTTTCCCGCTGGCGGACGACATCCGGAACTGCTTCGGGGGTGTGAAGGTGCTCGTGACGAACGATGCCAATGCCGCGACGATCGGCGAGATGATTTACGGCAATGCCAAGGGCATGCGCGATTTCATCATGATAACGCTCGGTACGGGGCTCGGATCGGGTTTCGTCGCCAACGGCGAGATGGTCTACGGCCATGATGGCTTTGCCGGAGAGTTCGGCCATGTCATCGTCGAGCGCGACGGCCGCGAGTGCGGCTGCGGGCGTAAGGGCTGTCTGGAGACCTATGTTTCGGCTACGGGCATCAAGCGCACGGCATTCGAGCTGATGGCCAAAATGTCGGCCCCCAGCAAGCTGCGCGACATCGCTTTCGGCGATTTCGACGCTTCGATGATCTCCGCCGCTGCCGAGCAGGGCGATCCCATCGCACTCGAAGCCTTCCGTTTTACGGGCGAGATGCTCGGTCGTGCACTGGCCGACGTGGTGACCGTCACGTCGCCCGAGGCGATATTCCTCTTCGGCGGCCTGTCGAAGGCGGGCAAGCTGATCTTCGAGCCTACGCAGTGGTACATGGAAGAGAGCATGCTCTTCGTATTCAAGAATAAAGTGAAGCTGCTTCCGAGCGGTATTCAGGGTAAGAATGCCGCGATCCTCGGCGCTTCGGCCCTGATCTGGCAGGAAGAGAACAAATAATTCCGGCGGAAGGTCGGGCGACGGGCATCGCTTCGGTGCACCCAGGAGGGAAACGGGCGGCGGGCCCGGGCTGCCTTGTCTTGCCGGTGTCGTTTCCGGATTCCGGATGAAAAGAATGCCGGCGGAGTTCACACTCCGCCGGCATTTCCATTGTATACCGGCTGCCCGGTCTTCCCGTGAAGGGCTATTTGTTGTAGGCGGTCAGCATCCAGACCATCTTCTCCTGCTCCTTCAGGTAGTCGCTCATCAACGCCACGGTAGCCTCGTCACCGGCCTCCGAAGCCAGTGCGAGCAACTTGCGTTCCTCGCCGATAAGATAGCTGTAAGTGGTGAGGATATGCCCGATGGCCTCATCGCCGCGTGTTACGCCGGAAATCTCCTTGACCTTGGCGACCCTGAGGTATTCGCTGAACCTGTTTTCGGGCTTGCCGCCCAGCATCAGGATGCGTTCCGCGATCTGATCGGCCTTTTCGGCAGTATCGTCGTACAGCTCTTCGAACTTGCCGTGCAGGACGAAGAACCCGTGCCCTTCGATATCCCAGTGGAAACCCCGCAGGTTGGTGTAAAATACTTGAAAGTCGGCCAGCAGCGAATGCAGCGCCGATACTACGCCCTGTACTTTCTTCTCGTCCAGGTGCAAATAATCCAGTGTTTTCATAATCGTTTTTTATTTAATAGTTTGCATATCATATGATTCCCTTGATCCGGTCTTCCGAGGCCGACAGGGCCGCCTTGGCCCCTTCGCCCATTGCGATCACGATCTGTTTGTAACGTATGTCCGTCACGTCGCCCGCTGCATATACGCCGGGTACCGACGTGCGGCACTCCTTGTCGGTCAGGATTTCTCCCGCGCGGTTGGTGTCGAGGATGCCGGCGAACAGCTTGCTGTTGGCCGAGAGGCCGATCTGGACGAATACGCCGTCGAGCAGCAGTCGTTTTTCCGCTCCCGTCGGGCGGTCTTTCGTGCGCAGGGCCGTCATGCGGCTGCCGTCGCCTTCGACCTCGAGCGTCTGCACGTTCGTATGTACCGCTACATTGGGGAGCGTGCGCAGCTTCTCCTGCAATACCTGGTCGGCCTTGAGAGTCTCCATGAATTCGAGAACCGTCACCGAAGCGCAGGTGCCCGCCAGGTCGATTGCGGCCTCGACCCCCGAATTGCCGCCGCCGATCACGGCCACGTGTCTGCCTGCGTAGAACGGCCCGTCGCAGTGGGGGCAGAAGGCTACGCCGCGGCCGATATACTCTGCCTCGCCCGGCACCCCGAGCCTGCGCCACGAAGCTCCCGTGGCGACGACCAGTGCCGGGGCGCGGAAAACCTCCCCGCCTTTGGCATGCAGCTCCCGGATGCCGCCGTCCATGTCGAAACGTTCGATGCGGCGGTTGTCGCAGATGTCAATCCCGTAGGCCTCCATGTGTCTGCGCAGGTCGCCCGCGAGCTCTGCTCCGGTCGTGCGCGGCACCGAGATCAGGTTTTCGATGCCTACCGTTTCATTGACCTGTCCGCCGACCTTTTCTGCCACGACCGCCACGCGGAGCCCCTTGCGGGCTGCATAGATCGCGGCCGAAGCCCCGGCGGGGCCGCCCCCGGCGACCAGCAGGTCATATTCGCGCACGTGGGGCGTTATGCCTGTGTCCGAAGTGCCGAAGCGCTCCTCGAGTTTGTCCAGCAGTTCGGCCAGCGAGCCGCGGCCGACGTGGATCAGCTCTTCGCCGTGGAAAACCGCCGGCACGGCCTGGATATTCAGCCGTGCAACCTCCTCGGGGAACAGGGCTCCGTCCACGGCCGTATGGGTGATCCGGGGATTGGAGAGCGCCAGCAGGTTGAGCGCCTGTACCACATCGGGGCAGTTGGTGCAGGTGAGCGACATGTAGGTCGTCAGCGCGATCTGCCCGCCGAGCGCCCCGATCCGTCGGCGCGTCGCTTCGTCGGGCAGGTTTTTGCCCTTGCCGTCAGCGTTCAGCACGGCCAGTATCAGCGAGCTGAATTCATGGCCGTTGGGCACCGCCCGGAAGTGGATGCCGGTGTCCTTGTCGTTGCGCAGAAGCCGGAACTCCAGTCCCTGCCCGTCGGTGATCCGACAGCCGATCTTCGCGGAACAGGCCGCCGTCTCTTCGAGCAGCTCGAGCAGCTCTCCGCGCGACGCATGGCCGGGGTCGGCCGTGACGTCGAACACGTAGGAGGCTTCCAGCCCCTCGAACAAGCGGAGCAACTGCTCCCTGAGTGCATGATCCAGCATGGCCCTTAGATTTTACCTACCAGGTCGATACTCGGTTTGAGCGTCTCGGCGCCCTGCTGCCATTTGGCGGGGCATACTTCACCCGGGTGTGCCTCGACGAACTGTGCCGCGGCGACTTTGCGCAGCAACTCCTCTGCATTGCGGCCGATGCTGTTGTCCTGGATCTCCACCAGCTTGACCTTCCCCTCGGGGTTGACGACGAACGTGCCGCGGTAGGCTACGCCTTCTTCCTCGATCATGACGCCGAAGCCGCGCGAAAGTACACCCGTGGGGTCTGCGAGCATCGGGTAGTTGATCTTCCGGATGCTTTCCGAAGTGTCGTGCCAGGCTTTGTGTACGAAGTGGGTGTCGGTGCTTACCGAGTAGACCTCCACGCCCATGGCTTTGAACCGGTCGTATTTGTCGGCCATGTCCACCAGCTCGGTGGGGCACACGAACGTGAAGTCGGCCGGGTAGAAAAAGAAGATCGCCCATTTGCCTTTGAGGTCTTCGTTCGTGACCGTTACGAATTTGCCGTTGTGGTAGGCCTGAACCTTGAATTCGGGTACTGTTGAATTGATGATTGATGTCATAGCTGTACTTGTTTTATTTATGTGAATATTTTTTGCTGCTTTAGTTTTCTTCCTCTTTGCTGATACAAAAATAGGGGAAATCTTTGTATAAATCAAATTGATAATATTTATGCAGTTATAGTTAAAATCTATGACAGTGCTTTTACCGCGCTCCGGCCTGTGTTTTGCCGTTGCCCGTAGATTTTATAAAAGTACGGAGCCCGGCGTATCCGTGCAATCGCAATTTCAGGGGAATTTTCCCCGCCCGATACCCGTTATTGGGGATATGCGCCGGAATCCGGAACAGGCGGGGCCGGGAACAGGATCGGAGTGCCCGGGGCAGCCGGGATCGTATCATGCGGGAATCCGGAATGAAGATTCCCGCAGGCCGCCGGGGTTTTCCCGGTGCCGGGAGCGGGGTGCCTGCAATACGAAAGCCCCGGAGCGTTAACTCCGGGGCTTGGGCTCTCCTCCAGCCTTGGGTGCGGGGTGTTCCTGTTTTATCGCATCGCGATCTGCGAGGTTCCGATCAGGCGGCCGTCGCAGAACAGTTGTACGGTGTAGGCACCAGCGGCAAAGCCTGTGCTGTTATAGTAGATACCCACTTCGAGATCCTGGTTCTGGTAGTCCACTTCGCGCATGGCCGAATAACTCAGGCGTTCGCCCTCGAAATCGAAAGTCGGCATGGCCTCGGTCGTCAGCACATAGCCGTCGGGCGAGGTGATACGGACGTAGACGGTCTTTTCGCCCGGTGTCGCCAGCTCGTTGGCCGTCAGTACGAAATCCACGCGCAGGCGCGCGGCATTCTTGATCCTCGATACGGGTTTGCTGTTGGCGTTGAGCGCCGAGAGACGGATGTCGCGGGCGCGGATCACGGCACCGACACGAACCTTGTTGTCCAGTTCGGCAGCCTTCTCCTCGGCCATTTCGGCGCGCAGCTTCGCCGACGAGATCTCCTTGCGGTAGGTTACGTTCTCGTTGATGAGTTTTTTGTTGAGCGTATTGAGCGAGTCGATCTGGCGGATGTAGCTCTTCATGACCGTGCGCAGCGTACCCACCTCCTTTTCGTACTGTTTGATCTTGGCCAGGTTCCATGAACGCTCCTTTTTCAGGCGCGTCATCAGCGAGTCTGCGCGGTCGCGTTCCACGTTGAGGTTGGCCGAAATGCTGTCGTTGGTCACCTGCAGGTTGTCGTAGTCGGTCATCAGGCGTCCCAGGTCGTTCTGGATCGAGTCGCGGTCGGCCTGCAACAGCTCGTTGTCGAGCATCTGCTGGCGGTGGATGCTGAAGTAGAGCATCGAAAGCGCAGCCAGGATCACCGAGAGGATGATGATGACGATGCGGTAGCCGCGGATGGATTTTTCCGGGACGGGCTGCGACGCCATGTAATCGTCGTCCTCGAATTCCGAGGGGTCGTACCCTTGCTTATTTTCTTCCATAAAAACAGTTTTTCAGTGTCGAATTTACCTGATTGTTCGCCGGGTCAGGGTTATCCTGAGGCAAAGATAACAAAATTTTTATTTTATGAGGCTCGTCATCGGGTATTTAAGCCCCTTGTAGCCCGAAATATAGGCATTGATGCTGCCTACGCGGACGGGCGACTCGATGTAAAGCGGGATTTTGTTCTCGTCGTCCGAGATCCATAGCGTGAAGACCGTGCCGTCGGTGAAGGAGAACCCTTCGGAAGTGCCCAGCTGGCATTCGAACTTCAGGGTCTTGAAGCGTCCCATGTTGCGAATCTTCTTCGTTTCGCGGCTTATGTACCTGTAATTCAGGTGCCGGATCGTGTCCTGCAATACCATCTGGAGGGTTGCGGGCTCACCGGGTTTGAAATCCTCGGCATTGGCCGAGCGCATGGTGAAGAAAAGCGCGATGGCATCCATGCTCTCGGGAGTCAGGGGCATGGTTTTCTCCTCGAAAGGCCGTTGGCGCCGCCGCCACCGGGTATGCACCTGGTCGTTGTCCCAGTCGTAAGTGTAATAGCTCTGGAACGTGTAGTCGCCCTCCTTGAGGTCGCTTTCGAAACGTACCGGACGCAGCGTCTCGGGGCTGATCCACACCGTGTAGATATCTTCGAGGTTGAAGAACCAGCGGTAGGTGGGCAGCGTGCGGCCGATGCCCTCGACCTTGTAGAACTTCCGGTCGTCGAGCTGCACCTCGGAGGTCTTGACCTCCACGGCGCCGACTTCGGTATTGGGGAACATCTTGGCCTTGTAGCTGACGCGGTAGAAAAGCTGCTCGCCCGGGTGGTAGAGCTGGGCTGCGGCAGGCAGCGCGGCGGTGAATAACAATATCGTGAATAACAATCGTTTCATGGGAAAAGGGTTTTTAATGGGTAAACGGTCTGCGGGTATGAAATATTACGAAATCATGGAAAAATCAATCTCTTCGCGTCCCGAATAGCGCCGTCTTAACTCCCTGAGGCCGCGGTGCTCAGGCAGGGAGAGGCCGCGGTCGCTGGAGAGGATACCGGCCGCTGCCTCGCGCGAGACGGTGAGTATCTGGACATCTAGCGTGGGGTTGGCGATCTTCAGATCAAACGCCATGCCGCTCTGGAGCGTGCCGTTGATATCGCCCGCACCCCGCAGTTTGAGGTCGAGCTCCGCCAGGCGGAATCCGTCGTTGGTTTCGCACATGGCGTCGAGGCGTGCCCGGGACTCCTTCGAGAGCTTTTCGCCCGACATCAGGATGCAGTAGGATTGTTCGCCGCCCCGTCCTACGCGCCCGCGCAACTGGTGCAGCTGCGAGAGCCCGAACCGCTCGGCCGATTCGATGACCATGACCGTGGCGTTCGGCACGTCGACGCCCACTTCGATGACCGACGTGGCGACCATGATATCGGCCTCGCCCGACTTGAACTGGCGCATCGACTCCTCCTTGTCGGCGGGTTTCATCTTGCCGTGGCAGATCGTGGTGACATACTCCGGCAGCGGGAAATCGCGCGATATGGCTTCGTAGCCGTCGGTGAGGTCTTTGTAATCCATGGCCTCGGACTCCTTGATGAGCGGATATACGACATAGACCTGCCGTCCCTTGGCGATCTCCTGCTTCATGAAGCCGAACAGGCGCAGCCGCGCCGCATCGGTGTAATGTACGGTCTTGATCGGCCGTCGTCCCGGCGGAAGCTCGTCGATCACCGAGACGTCGAGGTCGCCGTAGAGGGTCATGGCCAGCGTGCGGGGAATCGGCGTCGCGGTGAGGGTCAGCGTATCGACATTGACGCTCATCTGCGTCAGCTTCTCCTTGGCCGCCACGCCGAACTTCTGCTCCTCGTCGATAATAAGCAATCCCAGGTCGTGGAATTTCACCTGCTTGCCCAGGATCTTGTGCGTACCGATCAGGATGTCGATGCGACCCTCGGCCAGCTCAGATAGGATGCGGGACGTCTCTTTCGAAGACTTGGTCCGGTTGAGATATTCGACCTTCACGGGAAAATCCCGGAGCCGATGTACGAAGGAGCGGTAATGTTGCAGGGCCAGAATCGTCGTAGGCACCAGCACGGCCACCTGCTTGCCGTCGGTCGCGGCCTTGAACGCCGCTCGGATCGCCACTTCGGTCTTGCCGAAGCCCACATCGCCGCAAATCAAACGATCCATCGGCTGATTGGACTCCATGTCCCGCTTGACGGCCTGCGTCGCGGTCTGCTGATCGGGCGTATCCTCCCACATGAACGAAGCTTCCAGCTCCTGCTGCAAATAGGTATCCGGCGAAAAGGCAAATCCCTTGCTGGCTTTGCGCTTGGCATAGAGGGCGATCAGTTCGCGCGAGATGTCCTTGACGGCCTTCTTGGTCGCGGTCTTGAGCTTCTGCCAGGCTCCGCTGCCCAATTTGTAGATTTTGGGCGCTTCGCCTTCGCCGCTCTTGTATCGCGAAATACGGTGCAAGGCGTGCACATGCACGAACAGCACGTCGTTATCCTTATAAATCAATTTAATAGCCTCGTGCACCTTGCCGTTCTCGTTGATCTTGACCAGACCGCCGAAACGCCCCACGCCGTGATCGATATGCACCACATAATCGCCCATGCGGAGCTGATTCAACTCTGCGACGGTCATCTGCTCGTCGCGCTTGATCTCGCCGTTGATCCGATAGCGCTGGTAGCGGTCGAAAATCTGATGGTCGGTATAGAAACAAAGTTTCAGGTCGTGATCGACGAAACCCTCGTGCAGCGTGATCGGCAGGGGGTTGATCTGCGCCTCCTTACGCCCCGACTGGTAGAAAATGTTCTCCAGCCGTTCGAGCTGCGCCCGGTTTTCCGACAGGATATAGGTTTTATAACCGCGCTGTCCATTGGAAATGATGTCGTCGGCCAGCAATTCGAAATTCTTGTTGAACTTGGGCTGGGGAGCCATGCGGAACGCGACCGTCGCATCGGCCGGCCGCTCCTTCAGGCTATCACGCAATTCGAACAAACGCATCCCGGCCATGTCCTGCAACAACACCTTCCGGCTCACCAGATGGGTGTCAATCTCCGCAGGTTCCTCCATCTCCCCCAGAACCTTGCGACGCAGATCGTTCACGCGCCGCAGTACGTAGTCGGGATCGAAAAACCAGTAAGTCGCCTCTCCTGCAAATGCGAGCAGCGAAATCCGATCCCCGGCAAAACCGTTCAGGTTCGGAACGATCTCCACCTCGTTCAGCCGGTCGGCGGAAAGCTGACTGGAAATCTCGAATCGGCGGATCGAATCCACCTCTTCCCCGAAAAAGTCCAACCGGTAAGGTTTGCTCTCGGAAAAGGAAAACACGTCGAAGATACCGCCACGCAGCGAATACTGTCCGGGTTCGTAAACGAAATCCACCTTCGTGAACCCCGAATCGGCCAGCAACTCCTCCAGCTCTCCGATCGCCAGCCGGTCGCCGACCTTCACCCGCACGGTTTCGCGCCGCATCGAGTCGGGGTCGGTCACCCGTTCGGCCAGAGCTTCCGGATAGGTACAGATAATCCGGTATTCGCCCGCAGCCATTTCCCGACGCAGAGCACTCAACGCCGCCGTCCGCTGCACGACACCCTGCGCATCCTCCGTACCGTAAACGATCGAACGCTTGTAGGAGCCCGGAAAAAAGTAAACCTGTTTTTCGTCGAGCAGGGCATAAAAATCGTTGAGCAGGTAGGCCGCCGCATCGCGGTCTTCCGCCACGAAGACGTGCGTACCGCCCGTTCGGGCGATCAGGGCAGCGGCATAAACCGAGAGAGCCCCGCCGACCATATCGCGCAGAAGAACGGTCCGCCCCGCCGAATCGTACGCACGACGCATCGCGCCGAGAGGCTCCGCTCCGGCGATCAACTGCAAGATATTCGGTTTATTTCCGGGACCCATATTCCGCCCAGCTAAAAGATGCCCTGCAGGAATCGATTCCGCAAGGCGCTCAAACGATTATTCAACTCCGTGTATTCGTATCGGCTGCAGATCGTACCTGCGACCGAACATGTATGTCTTTCCACCTTCCGCCTTTGTCCGGCTCCGGACTTCGTCCGCCTTCCGGCCAGTAAAAGGGGCCGAATCCCATCCGGCACATCGACCGAGTCCATGCCTCCGCCCCTGCGGCATCCGGTATCTCTAATCCTTATACAGGTCTTTGCCCTCCTTGTCGTAGTAGTGGACATCGACGATACCGACGCTCTGGTCCGCCACGATCTTCAACTGGATCTTATACTTCCACATCCAGCGGCGGCGCAACGACCACAGGCCGTGATTCAAGTAGGTCGAAACGTAAGGGCTGACGCGCAACTTGATATATTTGTGCCCCGCATCCTGGGCCAGATAGGAGATCTTGTTCTCGATCTTCTTGTCGAGCAGAACGGTCGGCTCGATACGCCCCGTGCCGTTGCACGTGGGACAGACGTCCGTAACATCCTGCACGGCGACCGGACGCACCCGCTGGCGGGTGATCTGCATCAGCCCGAACTTGGTCAGCGGCAGCACCGTATGCTTGGCCTTGTCGGTGGCCATCAGCTTGTTCATCTCCTCATAGAGCAACTGACGGTTCGCAGCCTTGTGCATATCGATAAAGTCGATGATGACGATACCGCCCAAATCGCGCAGACGCAATTGCCGGGCGATTTCGCGTGCAGCGGCCAGATTGACATCGAAAGCCGTCTGCTCCTGATCGTCCTCCGCCTTGGTGCGATTGCCCGAATTGACGTCGATGACGTTCATCGCCTCCGTGTGCTCGATAATCAGGTAAGCGCCCCGGCGCAACGACACGTACTTGGCGAAGAGCGACTTGATCTGCTTCGAAATGTCGAAATTGTCGAAGATGGGGACGTTGCCCTTATAAAGTTTTACGAGTTTCTCGCTTTGCGGTTCGATCTGACGGATGTAGTTCTGAATCTCATGGTACATCGCTTCGTCGTCCACGACGATCTGCGAAAAGGCGCCTCCCAACGAATCCCGGATAATGGTGTTGGCCCGGTTCATCTCACTCATCAACTGGGCCGGAGCAGGGTTCTTGCGAATATTTTGCAGGGTCTTCTGCCATTTGTCCAACAGGGAGCGGATATCCTGTTCGATATCGCTGTCCTTGGCCTCGACAGCCGCCGTGCGGATGATAACGCCGAAATTCTTCGGCAAAACGGCGGCTGCAATGCCCTTGAGCCGCTTCTTCTCCTCCGCCGAGCGGATCTTCTGCGACAGGAACACCTTCGACGAAAAAGGCACCAGCACCACGTTACGTCCAGCCAGCGAAATATCGGCCGTCAGACGCGGTCCCTTGGTGGAAATCGCCTCTTTGGCCACCTGCACCATAACGGTCTGCCCCACCTGCAGGTAGGAGCCGATCTTGCCCGACTTTTCGATCGGCGGCTCCAGCTTCATCGCATCCAGGCGGATTCCCCGCTTGCCGGGCTGGTAACTCGCCACCAGCTTCTGCAACGAAGAGAACTGGGAGCCCAGGTCGAGATAGTGGATAAAGGCATCCTTCTCATGGCCGATATTGACGAACGCGGCGTTCAGCCCCGGCATGATCTTGCGCACCTTGCCCAGATAAATATCCCCTACGGCGAATCCCGTCTGGCACTGCTCCTTGTTGAGCTCGACCAGCACCTTGTCCTCGCACAGGGCGATCGAAATCTCGGTCGGGTTTACATTGACTATTAATTCTCGGTTCATATATATTTTCGTCCCGCAGACCGCGGCGACGATTCTGACATTATGGGGTTTGCGGCTGTTCGGCGTTCGGGAAGCACAGCCCGGCTTCCATTGTTTTCAACTCGCCTGGTCCGTAGAGGACGATATTGCGGCACATTCCCTTCGCAAAAAGCCTCTTTTGGCTTTTCGGGAGCGGATTCGATATACGGTGATACGTTCACAAACACATCGTCCTCTCCTTCCCGACGATCCGACACATCCCGCCCTGCGAACGGAGCGGGAATCGGAAAACAGGTAAAGCTAAAAGGGCCTCGCACCCTTTTAGCTTTATCTACCTTAATTAGCACTAAGGCGTACTACCTACTTTTTCTTGTGACGATTCTTGCGAAGACGTTTTTTACGCTTGTGGGTCGCCATCTTGTGACGCTTATGTTTCTTTCCGTTCGGCATAACTGTAATTGTTTAAAGTTTCTATTATTTATTTAACTTTTGCCGCAAAACTCTTTGCAGGCTTGAAGGCCGGAATGTTGTGGGCCGGGATCGTAATGGTCGTATTCTTGGAAATGTTACGAGCCACCTTCTTCGCGCGTTTTTTCACGATGAAGCTGCCGAAACCACGGAGATATACATTGTTGTTCTGCGCCAGGGAACCCTTGATGCTCTCCATAAAAGCCTCGACGATAGCCTGGACCTGTACTTTTTCAGCACCGGTACTTTTAGCGATTTCGCTAACGATATCTGCCTTTGTCATACTCTTTATATTTATAAGTTAAACTCTATTTCGGGACTGCAAATATAAGTTTTATTTGATTATATCACAACAAAGTAGAACATTTTTTTGCAATTCACCTCGCCCGCGTCGCGCCGCAGTTCGAAACCCCTTACTCAAATACCGGGCCATAAAACCGCGCTTCGATACCCGGCGGGCCGACCGGAGCCGGACCGTATCGAAGAATATCCGGAAAAAGGCAACGCATTATCAAACAACCCGATAGCCGGAACCGGACACCGCCGCCCGAAAGTTTCGTCCGTCGGGCACAATAAATTGCCCGAAATTCGCATTGTATAATTGGTAAAATCACTATTTTTGTAGAAGATAGGATCCGGTTCGGCAATCCCGGCGGGCAAGCCCGCAACCTTTCACTATCTTTGACATAGTCTTAGATAGAATGCGCCTCGGGAAACCGGGACAGGTTCCCGTTTTCTCCCGGCTTTCACTATCTTTGTTTCAACTAAAACCGCGAATATGGTCAAAATACTTTGGGTGGACGACGAAATCGAACTATTGAAACCCCATGTGCTTTTCCTCCGGGGAAAAGGTTACGAAGTCGATACCTGCAACAACGGATACGACGCGATCGACATGGCGACGGAGGGCAACTACGACCTCATCATCCTGGACGAGATGATGCCGGGTATGACAGGACTCGAAACCCTTCCGAAAATCAAGGAAATACGCCCCACTACTCCGGTCATCATGGTCACCAAGAGCGAGGAGGAGAACATCATGGACAAGGCCGTCGGGTCGAAGATCGCCGACTACCTCATCAAACCCGTGAATCCCAACCAGGTGCTGCTCTCGATCAAGAAGAACGTCCACTCCCAGCAGCTGGTCACCGAACAGACCACGGCCGATTACCGGGCGGAGTTCGGACGCCTCTCCTCGGCACTCCAGATGGCCGACAGTTTCGCCGACTGGTGCAACGTCTATCGCCGGATCACGAACTGGGAGATCGAGCTCTCCGATTCGACCGACCAAAGCATCAAGGAGGTCATCGAATACCAGAAGCACGAAGCCAACCAGGAGTTCTGCAAGTTCGTCCGCAGGAACTACTACGACTGGATCAACAAGCGTGACGAAACCACCCCGGTCATGTCGCATACGCTCATGCGGTCGAAGATCTTCCCGGTGGCAGACGAGAATCCCAAGACCACGCTGCTGCTGATCGACAACTTCCGCTACGACCAGTGGCGCTCGATCAGCCCCCTGCTGCGCGGCTACTACGACATCGCGGCCGACGATTTCTACTGCGCGATCCTGCCCACGGCGACCCAGTACGCCCGCAATGCCATTTTCGCCGGCCTGATGCCGCTGGCCATCGACAAGCTGATGCCCAACAAGTGGCTCAACGACAACGAGGAGGGAGGCAAAAACCAATACGAAGAACAGTTTCTGCAACGGCTGATGACCTCCAGCGGCAAGAACTACAAATACACCTTCGACAAACTGGTGCGCCCCGAGGCGGGCCGCAAGCTGATCGACAACATCCAGCGGATTTACGACGCCGACTTCTCGGTGATCGTCTATAACTTCCTGGACATCCTCTCGCATGCCCGCACCGAAACGGACATCATCCGCGAACTCACCGAGGACGAAGCCTCGTTCCGCTCGCTCACCCGTTCGTGGTTCGAACACTCCGACCTGCTGACACTGCTGCGCCTGCTCTCGGAACGCGGACACACGGTAATCATCACCTCGGACCACGGCACGATCCGCATCGACAATCCGGTGAAGGTGACCGGCGACCGCGAAACCTCGGCCAACCTGCGCTACAAAACCGGCCGCAACCTGGCCTACAACTCCCGCGAGGTATATGAAATCACCCGCCCGGAAGACATCCAGTTGCCGTCGATCAACTTGTCGTCGAGTTACATCTTCGCCTACAACACCGATTTCCTGGTCTACAACAACGACGCCAACCGTTACATACGGTACTACCGCAATACTTACCAGCACGGGGGAATCTCGATGGAAGAGATGCTCGTTCCCTACATCGTACTAAAACCCAAACAATAAATCATGCAGACCATCCACATCGACTCTCTGGACGAATTGCCGCACGCAGCGGCCGCCGTCATAAACGCGCTCGAAGGACGCTCGGTCGTCGTTTTCCGCGGCGAAATGGGGGCGGGCAAAACCACCCTGATCCGGGAAATCGTCGCCCGGCTCGGAGCCGACGACACAGTGACAAGTCCCACTTTCGCCATCGTCAATCAATATACGACCCGCGAAGGGAAGAATATCTATCACTTCGATTTCTACCGGATCAACCGGCTCGAAGAGGCTTACGACTTCGGCTACGAAGAATATTTCTACTCCGGGAATCTCTGTCTGGTCGAATGGCCCGAGAAGATCGAAGAGCTGCTGCCCGAAGAGGTGATGACCGTGCGGATCGCCGTCGGCGACGACGAAGAGCGCACGATCGAAATCGACTGACTCCCGATTCGGCCCAATATCCCTGTATAGTACTTCTCAACACAGACTTCCCGCCCTCCGGCTCCAGCAGGCGAGATCATCCGGCACACGGTTGCAACAGAGAGTGTGTGATCCAGCCCGGCTCGAACGACCGACTGCCGAAACGAATATCGGGCGTAGTAAGTTTCCCCACCCCGCAACGTGAAACGGGAAGGAGTCGGGAACCCGCCGGTCAGATTCGGCTCGCTACACTTTATCATCCTTGCAGCAAATAGGGGGGGGGCAGGCTCAAACGACCGACATTCGAAGCATACGCAGAGGACACTTGTGAACTCTACCATGCAAGGAATAGGAAAACAGAAAGTTAAGTTTGGATTAGCGCTCGGCTTTCACTATCTTTGACATAGTCTTAGATAGGATGCGCCTCGGAAAACCGGGAACAAGATCCCGTTTTCTCCCAGTTTTCACTATCTTTGGCCCCGAAAAATAAGGGCTTCGAAAAACGGTCGCCCGGGAAAAGCGAAAAATTTGCAAAAAAAGACAACCGCCGCTTTTGACGACAAACACACGACAATGGAAAAATACGAATCGAAACACCAACAGATACTCCGCTCGGCGGAACAGATTTATACGGTCATCAGCCGCTTCGACAATCTCACTCCTGCGGTGCAGGACAAGGTCGAAGAGTGGCGGGCCGACGAAAACAGTTGTTCATTCAAAGTCAAGGGCTTCACCGTCAATCTGCAAATCGTGGCCAAGGAAGCTCCCAAATACGTCAAGATACAGAGCGGCGAAGACGGCGTTCCCATCGACTTCACCTTCTGGATCCAGTTGCAGCCGGCAGGTCCCTACGATACCCGCATGCGGCTGGTGCTGCACGCGGAACTGAATATGATGATGCGTATGATGATCGGAGGCAAGCTCCAAAAAGCGCTCGACCAAATCGCCGAAGCCATGGCCAAAGCCATGAACGGCAGCGCGATGTAATACCGATGTAATACCAAATACCCAACGAAAAACCCGGTGCGATCTGCACCGGGTTTTTCGTTGATACCCTCGTTCCGGACAATACCGCAGTCTGAAACCGATACGGCAAGGCAAATTATCAGGCTGGAACCGCCTGTCCCGGACAGGCCGCGACATCGGGCCGGCAGAAAAATCGTCCTCTATCTATCCGGCACGAAAAGCGACCTCTATTTTTCCAAACATTCGAACACCCGGCGCACCGTAGGAAACATCCCTTCGAGCCGATCTTTCAGTTCGGCGGCCGGACACCACGCAGCCACATCGATTCCCTCTTCCCGCTGAGGTTTAAGGGCTCGGCTCGAAGAAACGCGCATTTCGAACCAGTGCGTAGCCTTGAGCTCCCACCGCCCGTGCATATAATAGGCATGCAACGTCCGGCAAAGGAAGCGAACCACCTCCGCACCCACAGCTCCCGTTTCCTCGGCGACTTCGCGCACGGCACATTCCGCCGTACTTTCGCCCGGCTCCACATGTCCTTTGGGCAAATCCCAGCGCCCGTTGCGGTGAATCATCAAATATTCGCCGCGATCGTTCACTACCACGCCGCCCGCAGCCTCGACAGCAGCGAATTCCTGCCGGAAGAGGGAAAACGCCTGCTCGGGATCGGGCGTACAAACCGCAACCTCATTGTGAGTTTCCAGAAAATTAAGTATCTTCGTCCGGGAAATACGCCCGCCCTGCGGAAGATCGACGGCAAAAAAACGTGCCGGCGACGTTTCATCGGTAAAAATCAGAGTTTTATCTGCAAAATATAGATAGATACGCATAAAAATCGCTATTGACAAGCGCAAATTTAAGTATAAATCATATGAAGTAAACCCGATCTCAAATGAAAAATTTATTCCTCTTTATGGCAATTACGCTCGTGGGACTCGGCGGATGCAGTGAAAAGCGCTCCCAGCCCCTCGCTATCGACAACTCGCTCACCCAGGAGGAGATCGCCGCCGGCGTTCTCTCGCCCGAAGTGATGTGGAAAATGGGCCGCGTAGGACTGGCCTCGCTCTCGCCCGACGCCAGTCGGCTGCTCTACACCGTCACCTGGTACAATATGCAGGAGAACCGGGGCGTTACGGCGATCTACGTTCGTGACGCCGCCAGCGGCGAAGTCGCCCAGCTGACCGACTTCTCGTCGAACAACTCCGATCCGAAATGGAATGCCGACGGCAGCAAGATCTACTTCCTGTCCGACCGCAGCGGAAGTTCGCAAATCTGGGAAATGGCTGCCGACGGACAAAATCCCCGCCAGCTTTCGAAACTCGACAAGGACATCGAAGGGTTCGGCGTAAATCCTGCGGGTGACAAAGTCTTTTATGTACAGGGCGTACAGGTCGCCGACCGCAAGTCGTCCGACATCCACCCGGACATGGCCGAATCGAAAGCCCGCGTTTACGACGACCTGATGTGCCGCCACTGGGACCGCTGGGATGAAGGCGAATACCGCCACATCTTCATCGCGGAGCTGACCTCCGGCGGCATCGGGAAGGGCGTGGACATCATCGGCGAAGGTGCGGAGTGGGACACTCCGCTGGCACCCTATTTCGATATGTCCGAAATCGCGTGGGCTCCGGACGGCACCCGACTCGCATACACCTGCAAACCGCTGACAGGTGCGAAATACGCCGTTTCGACCGACTCGGACATTTTCGTCTATGACACGGAGACAGGCGCCACGACCAACATCTGCAAGGGACTCACCCCCATCTCCGGTCACGATGCGGCAGCCAAAACCGAACTGCCTTTCGTCGGCTACGACAAATACCCCGTATTCTCGCCCGACGGCACCAAAATCGCATTCCGTTCGCAGCGTCGTGCGGGCAATGAAGCCGACAAGGAGCGTCTGATGGTCTGGAATTCCGAAACGGGCCTGGTGAAGGAACTCACGAAGAATTTCGACTACAACGCTACCAACGTCATCTGGGACGGCAGCGAAGCGCTTTGGTTCCTCGCGCCGATGGAGGCTACGCACCAGCTCTGCCGCGTGGACATGAACGGCAACGTTTCCGTACTGACCCGGGGCGATCACGACATCAACGCCGTATCGATCGCAAACGGCAAGGCCGTAGCCGATATCTGCACGATCTCTTCGCCCTCGGAGCTCTATGAAATCGACCTGAAAGACGGAGCCATCACGCAGCTCACGTTCATCAACCAGCCGATCCTCGACAAGATCCGCCTTGGCAAAGTCGAGAAACGCTGGGTGGAAACCACCGACGGCAAACAGATGCTGACGTGGGTAATCCTGCCGCCCGATTTCGACCCTGCGAAGAAATACCCGACGCTGCTCTACTGCGAAGGCGGTCCGCAAAGCGTCGTATCGCAATTCTGGAGCTACCGCTGGAACTTCCAGCTCATGGCCGCCAACGGCTACATCGTCGTCGCCCCCAACCGCCGGGGCGTGCCTTCGTTCGGACAGGAGTGGCTCGACCAGATCTCGGGCGACTACTCGGGCCAGAATATCCGCGACTACCTCTCGGCTATCGACGACGTCGCCAAGGAGCCCTGGGTGGACAAGGACCGCCTGGGCTGCGTCGGCGCTTCGTACGGCGGTTATTCGGTCTATTTCCTGGCCGGACACCACGACGGACGCTTCAAGGCTTTCATCTCCCACTGCGGTATCTTCGACTTCGAAGCCATGTACGGATCGACCGAGGAGCTTTTCTTCCTGAACAACGACTACGGAGGCCCCTACTGGGACAAGCAGAACGCGACGGCCATGCGTACCTATGCTAACTCGCCCCACAAGTTCGTCGATAAGTGGGATACGCCGATTATGATCGATCGTTTTCTCACTCGCCTTCATACGTAAATACCCCTTACGTTCTGTGAATGAATAA
>OGIH01000654.1_pt1 | contig 24212 bp, 16 predicted proteins | sample 1571721 | NCBI WGS metagenome assembly OGIH01 (sample SAMEA2582068, study PRJEB24529) | metagenome | biome: Human gut stool | place: China | collected 2011
GGCTCCAGCCATCCCCGGGGTGTCTCGACATCGGAATTGAGCAGCAGGTAATAATCCGCCTCGACCTGCGCCAAAGCGCGGTTGTAGCCGCCCGCAAAACCGTAATTCCGGTCGAGGCGCACCACGGCGACGGTCGGGAACTCCTCCGCCAGCATCGCCAGCGACCCGTCCGTCGAACCGTTGTCGGCGACGACGACCCCGACCCCGGCGGGAGCCGCGGCCACGACGCTCGGCAGGAAGCGGCGTAGGTGCTCCGCGCCGTTCCAGTTGAGTATGACGATTTTAACGATTGGCATTCGTGCGTTTGTGTTTCCAGCGGCGGTGCGACCACATCCAGAGCTCGGGATGCTCGCGGATCATGGCTTCCAAACGTCTAACGTAGCGTTCCGTGATTTCGTATTCAGCGACCTCCTCCACACCGTCGTAGATCGGTTCGAACGACATCTGATAACGTCCCCGCTGCAAGCGCTCCATCCGGACGAAATAGACCGGCAGGTTACAGCGCAGCGCCAGTTTCTCCCCGCCGTCGAAGAAGATCGTATCCTGATTGAGAAAGCGGAACCAATGGCTGTCGGGGCGGCGCGGCGGATTCTGGTCGGCGATAAGCCCCATCACGAGGTTCTTGCCCTCGATGCCGCGTTCCCGGTTGCGCAGGTAGAAGCGCAGCGAATCCTTCATCGCCACGGTCATCGAATTCTCGTAGTTGCGCAGGCGCTGGTAAAGGCATTCCATCACTTTGCTGCGCAGCGGGTGGTAAACGGCCACGAGCATCTGCGAGCGTTCGTAAAGCCCCCAGTAGGAGCAATACTCCCAGCAGCCGAAATGGGCCGTCATGGCGATCCAGTCGCGGCCGTGCACCTTCGCATAATGTTCCTCGAACCCTTTTACGGTGAGAACCGTACGGCCTTTTTCCTCGCCCATGTGGGCCATATTGACCGTATCGACGAAAATCTCGGCAAGCGTACGGTAAAAACTGCGGCAGACGGCCGCCCGTTCCTGCTCGCTTTTTTCGGGGAACGAGTTCCGCAAATTGGCCTTCACGACCTTCATGCGGTAGCGCAGGCAATAATATATGATGAAAAAGAGCAGGTTTTCAACAATGTAGTACTTGAACCAGTAAGGCATCACAGCAAATACCCGCGCCCCAAGCCACAGGAACTCCAACCATATCTTTTGTATGAAATTCAGCTCTGTACGTTTCATCCGGCAAATCAACGGTTACGGTTCGACGAAAAGTTTTACGTTGGCGACCTTGGTGCGGATTCTCAGCCAGTTCGCAAGTGTCGTCCGGTCGATGGAATCGGAAGGGACTTTCGGCGTGACCACGCAGACGAGCGTCGTATCGAGCGGCGTGCCCGAAACGTCGAACGTAATGCCCTTCATAAGCGATATGGCCCTGACGTTCGTGGTCATGGCGCCCACCTCGCGCGAAATGTCGTCCACCTCGACATTCGTGACACGGTAGCGTTTCAGCTGCGCAGCCATCTCGCCGATGCGCCTGTTCTTCTCTTCCAGGAGTTCGAGGTAACTCTGTTGCAGCGACGCCACGTCGATCTTGTCCGTGGTGTTCGCCTGGCGGACGACCAGCTCGGCCTTGTCGAGCCCGAAGCTACCCATCTGCGTGCGGGCGTTTTCTATGGTTCCGTCGTCGAGCGGCTCCCCCAGGAGCAGCAGTTCGATCTGCGACGGATGTCCGTGGTGTGCGTAACGCTTATTGCACTCGATCACACGCGTATGGGGAAAATTGAATACCTGCGAGACATATTTGTCGGCCGCCGCTTCGAAAAGCGACACCCTGACCATGTGGAACCCGATGACGACGCTCGGGATGAAGGTCACCAGCGTGATGACCATCATCAGCCGCTTCACGTTGCGCTCGCGCACCTTGTCGATGAACGCCTTTTTCTCGTATTTCAGGAACCGCACCATGGCATAGGTCGCCAGGGCGATGAATACCGAGTTGATAAAAAAGAGGTAGAACGCCCCGAAGAAGAAGCGCATCTGCCCCGTGGCAAGGCCGAAGCCCGCGGTACAAAGGGGCGGGATCAGCGCCGTAGCGATCGCCACGCCCGGGATCACGGTCGACGTGCGATCCTGCCGCGTCTGCGCCACGATGCCCGCCAGGCCGCCGAACAATGCGATCAGCACGTCGTAGGTCGTCGGCACGGTGCGTGCCAGCAACTCGCTGCTGTTCGACGACAGGGGCGACACCAGGAAATAGACCGTCGAGGTGACGATCGCCACGACGAACATCAGCGCATAATTGCGCAGCGACTTTTTGAGCAGTTCGAAATCGTTGATACCCAGCGAAAGGCCGATGCCCATGATCGGCCCCATGATGGGCGAGATGAGCATGGCGCCGATGATCACGGCGGCCGAGTTGACATTCAGGCCCAGCGACGCGATCATCGTCGCAAAGATCAGTACCCACAGGTTGACCCCGCGAAATACCACCCCCTTGGAAATCGACGCCACGACCTCGTCGCGCTGCGCCTTGTCCTCATCGAGGCTGAAACGCCCCCGGAGGAATTCGCGCATCTCCCCCAGCCATGCCGAGGAAGAACGTTTGATCCGCTGCGTATCGTTGTTGTTTTCCATTTTCCAGTCCTTTATTCAGTCTCCTCATCCGGTAATTCCCTCTTCGGTTTGGGTTTCCCGGCCAATACGATCACAAATTCGCCTTTGGGTTCCGTCGTACGAAAATGTTCCAGCACTTCGGCGACAGTGCCCCGCACGGTCTGCTCAAACTTCTTGGTCAGTTCGCGCGATACGGACACCCGGCGCCCGGGGCCGAACACTTCGGCAAACTGTTCGAGGCATTTCACCACCCGGTAGGGCGATTCGTAAAATATCATCGTACGCTCCTCGTCGGCGAGCGCCTGCAACTGCTTCGCCCGCCCCTTTTTCTGGGGCAGGAACCCCTCGAAACAAAACCGGTCGCACGGGAAGCCGCTCTGCACAAGGGCGGGGATGAGCGCCGTGGCACCGGGCAGGGTCTCGACCTCGATGCCGGCCTCGACACAAGTCCTGACGAGCAGGAACCCCGGGTCGGAGATACCGGGTGTCCCGGCGTCCGAAACCAACGCGGCATTGCGTCCGGCGGCAATCGACCCGGCCACCATCTTGACCGTGGCGTGTTCGTTGAACTTGTGGTGCGAATGGAGTTTTTTCTCGATACCGAGGTGTCTGAGCAGGAACGACGTAGTACGCGTATCCTCGGCGAGGATGAAATCCACCTCGCGCAGCACATTGACCGCCCGCAGCGTGATATCGTCGAGGTTCCCGATCGGGGTAGGTACGATATAGAGCTTGGCCATGGGGCTATGCGAATTTACGTTCGAGCAGTTCCATCAGGAACTTCGCGCCGTCGGAATTGGCATTCCAGACATAATTCTCGGCAATGTAAATCATGCAGTCGTCGAAATCGCTGAAGGCATCGAGCTTGTCGAGCGCCGCTTCGTAAGCCCGGGCATCGCCGTCGAACAGGTCGCGGATCATCAGGAACTTGTCGTTGATACCGATGGCACGCCTCAGGTCGGTGACGGGCTCGCTGCGGCGCAGTTCCGAGGCCATGTCGCGCGGCGGCACAATCGTATCGGCCAGCGTCTGTTTGTCATGGTTGATCACTTCGCCCAGTACGGCCCCGTTATTCGGCGCCCCGTTCCCTGCAAGGGTAATCTCCTCGAAATCGGGCTCTTCGTCGTCATCCCCGGTGTCGGACACGGGCACCGGACGCTGCGGCACGGACGCCGCATACGCACCTTCGGCAGGGGCCTCATCCCCGGCGAACATACGCGGAGCCCCGGGAGCCGAAGCGCCAGGGCCGGATGCCGGTTCCGGGCTGTCGGTTGCCAGACTGTCGGTTGGAAGCTGCGGCCGCCCGGCCGCGGTTCTTGCGGCGTCCCCCGCGGCAGGTGCCGGAGCAGGCTTTTCGGCCGTCGGCCGTGCAGCCGTGGGTTCGGGATTGTAAAGCGACATGATTACCCGCTGTTTATGGCGGTGGCGCTGGGTCTCCTCTTCGATGCCGAACAAGGTCGGCGCGATCGGCTGCTGCGCTGCCGCAGGATGCGCCCCCGCTCCGGGAGCCAGGAGGGTAACGCCCGTTTCCGCCCCTGATCCGGCAATTGCTTCCGGTTCGGGCATCCCCGAGGGTGCTTCCCGGTGTGCGGGCTCGTCCCGGGGGTCGGTTACCCCTTGCGGCCCGGATGCCCCCGGCACACGGGCAAGCTCCTGCGAACCGGAATCCCCATACGATTCGGATGCCGCCGCAATATTTTCAGCCGGCACTTCCTTGCCGGCGCTATTTCCAGTCGATTCGGGCGCAGGAATTTCTTCCGCAGCCGGGGTTTCAGGATCGGAAACCAGCCCGGCAACCGGGGGTTCAGCCTCCGCAATCGGCCCCGCAGCCGGTTCAGCCGGGATTTCGGCAGGTTCCGCAACAACCCCGGCCGGCTCTTGTCCGTCCGCCGGCACGGAATCCAGCACGGATTCGGCCACCGTTTCCGCCACCGCGGTATCGCAATCGGAGAAAGCTGCCCCGGGCTCCGCCACGGGCAGGCCGGCCTGGGGCGCAATGAACCCGGATTCGGGTTCCGGCCCGGATCCGGAGAGCGACGGCAATTCGAGTTCCGCCACGGGCAGCGGCTCGATCGAAAGCACTTCGCCCAGGTCAAGGCTGACCGGGATCTCCGTCGGGAAGGGTTCCTGCCGGACGGCATCGGCCGCAGCGGGTGCCTCCTCCGTACCGAAACGCACGGCCTCGTAGAGTGTCCGCAATTTATCGAGTGCGAGATCCCGCTCGAGGGAGCCGATCTCCTGGGTCTCATTCCAGCCTTCAACAATTTCCGAGAGCTTGCGCAATTCGCTCCGCACGTATTTCAAATCCATAATCCGCACACTTTTTGCCTCCAAAGATAGCAAAAATTTACGAACACACCGTGCAAAACCCGAGATAATATCCCCGAGGGCCTGCGGTGCCGCTGCGGGGCACAAAAAACGGGGATCGACACTCAGCCGATCCCCGTCCGTATGCGGGCGCCGCCCTACTCTCCGAAAATGTGCCGCGCATAATTATACCCGCAGGCATCGTAGATCCGCGCCAGGCGGCGGACACGGTGCAGATAGCCGGCATAATCCTTCCGGTCGAGGCTCCACCCCACTTCGGCCAGCGCGCTCAGGCGCGGCAGAAGCATATATTCGGCATGGGGCCATGTCGCGATATACTCCGTCCACAGGTTGGCCTGCACGCCCAGAATACAAGCCTGCTCGGCAGGCGTGAGCTGCTCGTAAGGATCGAGTTCGTAGACCTTCTCCACGGGTACGTACCCGCCGATGGCAAGGGGTTCGCGGGCCGTATCTCGCGTCTGGTAGTAATCCAGGTAGCAGTTCGTGGTCGGCGCCATGATGGCATGGTTGCCCTGCCTGGCGGCTTCGATGCCCCCTTTCGCACCGCGCCACGACATGATGGTCGCCGTCGGGGTGACATCGCCTTCGAGTATCTCGTCCCAGCCGATCAGGCGGCGTCCGCGGGCATTCAGGAACTTCTCGACGCGTGCCGTGGCGTAGTTCTGCAACTGGCGCGGACGCCTCAGCCCTTCGGCCTTCATGCGCGCCTTGCAATGCGGGCACTTCTCCCACATCACCGTCGGGCATTCGTCGCCGCCGATATGGATGTATTCCGACGGGAAAAGGCCGACGACCTCTTCCAGCACCCCCTCGATGAATTCGAAGGTCGTCTCCTTGCCGATGCAGAACACCCTATCGTCGATGTCCCAGGTCTGGCGCACCTCGTATTGCTCGCCCGTGCAGCCGAGCCACGGATAGGAGGCCAGCGCACCCACGGCATGTCCGGGGAATTCGATCTCGGGGATCACCGTGATAAAACGCTTCGCGGCGTAGTCCACGATGTCGCGGATCTCGTCCTGCGTATAGTAACCGCCATAGGGCGTTTCGTCGAACTTGCAGTTTTCGTCGTACTCGCCGCCCGGGTCGCGGCCGATCAGCGTACGGCTGCGTACGGAACCCACCTCGGTCAGCTTCGGGTATTTCTTAATCTCGATACGCCACCCCTGGTCGTCGGTAAGGTGCCAGTGGAACACGTTGAGCTTATGCAGGGCCATGATGTCGAGCGCCTCCTTCACTTCGTCGACCGTGAAGAAATGGCGGCAGACGTCGAGCATCATGCCCCGGTAGCCCAGGCACGGTTTGTCCTCGATCGTCACGACGGGCAGCTCCACGGCCCGCACGTTGGCCGCACCGTAAGCCGCAGCGGGGATCAACTGGCGGAGGGTCTGCACCGCATAGAACGCCCCGGCTGCACTCCCGGCAACAATCTCCGCACGCCCGGGCGTAATCTCCAGGCGGTAGCCATCCGCCGGCATCGCCGCGTCGCACGAGATATTCAGCGCCCCGTCGAGGGGCACGTCGGCATGCCGCACCCGCAACCCTTTGCCGAACACCGGTTCCAGCACTTCGTCGAGCGCCCCGGTCACACAGGCCAGACTGTCGTCGCCCGACAGCAGCACCGCTTCGGTCGAAGCGGTCAGCAAAAAGGTTCCCTGCCCTTTCACGACACGTTCGGGGAGCGGCACCACCGCGACTTCATCGTCGGCGGGGATTACCTTACCGCAGCCGCAGAGGGCCGCACAGAGGACAACGAGGAGTATAAGTCTCTTCATATCGGGCTTGTTTTAAATGGGGTTGCTCAGGAACACAAGGTAAAAATAAGGCAAAAAACGGACAAATCAAAACCCCGGCCCGTTATTCGCACGCCGAAGCCCCCAGCAGCCCCACGTGTTCGACCGACGAACAGCAGATATGGAGCCGTTCGACCGTCTTAGCATACGGGAACTGTTTCAACTGCTCGTACATCGCTTCCCGGAAAAACCCGAAGGCATGGGCGATGCTCCCGCCGAAAACGATCGCTTCGGGGTCGTAGGCATAGAGGATCATCATCACCAGCCGCCCGATATGTCCGCCGAATTCGTGCCACAGCGCCAGCGCCGCGGGATCGCCCGCCAGGGCACGCTCGTAGGCTTCCTTGCCCGTCGTGCCGCGGCCTACGAAGAAACGGCTGCTGCAATAGTATTCGTAGTCGCGGTCGAGGTACGGGATGCTCCCGATCTCCCCGGCGCCCGTATCGTGCCCGCAATAGAGTTCGCCGCCGATCACGATCCCCGCGCCGACACCCGTGCCGAGCGCCACGCACACCACGTCGCTGTATGCGCTCGCCTCGCCGAAGCGGCTGACGCCCAGAGCAAAGCAATTGCAGTCGTTATTGACATATACCGGGACGCCGAACCGTTTTTCGAGCAGATCTTTGAGGTACACCTCGCGCCACGACGGGATGCCTACGACATTGTAGACGATCCCGCGCGCCGCATCCACGACCGACGGCACGCCGATGCCGATGCGGGCGACGTCGGGGGTGATGAGCTTCCCGATGAGCGAGGCAATATGATCCACGACCTCCCCTTCGGGGCGGTCGGCTTTGCAGGGTTCGGAGAGCAACCGCACGATGCGGCCATCCTTCACCAGGCCGGCGCGCACGTTCGTGCCGCCCAAATCCACACCAATCCTCATCGCGCAATCAGTTGTTATTTCCGACTTTCGCGACTTTCCCGCCGCGGAATTCCACATGGTCTGCGATCCGGCCGTCGCGCTCGTGTATCCACGTCTCGAAGCCTCGCTCGCCCTCGGTCAGCACAAGGATGCGCACCCCCGGCCGCAGGTTGTTGTAGGTCGTATCGTCGCCCGAAAAACGGCCGTAACCGAGGGCGATACCCTTCTCGGCCACCACATAGTCGATGTCGTGGTCGTGCCCCACGAAGATGCCCATCACATCGCCGCACTCGACCATCGCGGCGAACATGCCGGGGTTCAGCGCCCCGGGGCATTCATCCTCGGCGGCACGGCCGACATGCGTATTGTCGGGGTTCCGCCATGCAGCGACGTATTCGGGCAGGGCGATATGGAAAAACGCCAGCGCCGGCAGCGGCTTCCCGCCGTTGGCCGCGGTATAGGCGGCGCTGCGGGCACGATACCAGCCCACCTGCTCCTGAGTAAACCAACCGTAGCCGTCGATAGACGGGATTGTTGAATAATCGTGCGAGTCGAGGCAGTAGAGCAACGCCGCAGGTTTCTTCGTCCCGGCGATCTCCAGCACCACGTCGGCCAGTTCGCCCCCGGCGCCGAGCGTATTGAGCGTGCCGGCATACGAGGTGACGATGCGGCCGATCTCCGCCCGCGTCAGATCCTGCTCGGCGTCGTGGTTCCCCAGCACCACGCAAAACGGCAGGTTGCGTTCCGCGACGGGCTCCAACACGCGGTGCCACGCTTCGGCAGCGGGCTTGCCCGTCACCACGTCGCCCGTGAAGACCACCAGGTCGGGATGCTCCGCATCGAGGATGTAGCGCATCTGAGCGATAGTTTTTTCCGCCTGCGCCCGGCGGTAAGGCGTACCGAGGTCGAGGTGCACGTCGGTGAACTGTGCGATCCGGAATTTGCCGTCCCGGCCGAAATGCAGGGCGGGCGCCTGTGCCTGTGCCGAACACCACAAGGCGACGGCACACATAAGAGTCGTTATCTTTTTCATAGGTAGGTTAGGTTCCTTAGTTCAGTTTCACAGTGCCGCTTTTCTCCACGCGGACGGTGCGGCTCTGCCCGTCGCCCCACGTCACCGTCAGGTCGAACGGCACGTTGGTCGTAACGCTCACCGCAGGCACGTCCCCGGCTGAATTGCGGCCCTTGACCTTCAGCCCTACGACGCCCTCGGGGCCATAGGGATAGCGGTCGATGCCGTGGGCCTCGGTATGGTTGATATCCCATACGATACGCCCCTCGGAATAGTCGGATTTGATGCCGAGGATATACTCGATGAACACCGCGATCGGCGGCAGCCCTGCCCAGCCCACGAAGTCCTTGCGGGCCATGAACCCGGGTTCGATCTTCTCGGGGGCATAGTACTCCCAGAAAGTCCCGGTATTCTTCCACACTTCGAATACGGCGTTGAAATGGTTTTCGGCCACCTCCAGCGCAAGGTCATGGTAGCCCTTGCGGTAGAGGCCGTCGATGACCATGTAATTGGCACCCGGCCATACGCCGCCCTGCCAGTAACGGCCCGTCGGGTTGTATTTCGGGTGGTCGGCCGAGAGCGATGGCACGCGGTGCGGACGGTCGAATTCGGCCGTGTCCGCCAGGTGCGCCACCATGCGATCCATCCGCCCCTTGTCCAGCGCGTCGGCCTGCAGGGCCCAGAAGGCGCCGATCCCCTTGGTCGTGCAGAGCGACCCGTCGCCGTAGCGGTCGTAGAGGAAACCCGTCGCGTCGTCCCACAGGTGCTCGTTGACATAGGCGCGCAGCCGTTTCATCTCGTCCTCCATGTCCTCGATCTCCTGCCAGCGTTCGATGTGGAAACCGATGTTGAGCAGCGACTCGTCGACCAGCATCTGCTGCAGGTTGGTGTCAAGCCATACCATGTGGCCGTGCGAGAAGATCGGGTTGTATTCGGGCTTCACGCGGGGCATGTTGTCCATGCCCGTCCCCCACCCGCTCGACCAGTAGGTGCCGTCGGGCCACGTGCGGTTGAGCCGCCACCACTTGGCATAGGCGCACAGGGCGGGGAAAACCTTGTGCAGGCGGTCGATGTCGCCGAACTGGCGGTAATACATCAGTTCGACCCACGGCAGCAGGTTGGGCCCCGTCGAGGTGGGATCGTAGCGCTCGAAGCAGTCGGAGCCGTCGGCACGGATCTCGCGGCAGATGAACCCGTCGGGATGCTGCTTGGCGTAGAAGTTGTCCAGCGTGCGCTGGAACGGGAAAAAGCGGTAACCGTAGCGGGCGAACATCATCATGAACGAAGCGTCCCACATGAAGATATTGCCGTTGTAGGCAATATCGAGGTAAGGCGACACGAACCCGGAGCCCTCCTGCGGCTGGCGGATGTTGCCCACGGCGATCTGCCAGGCGTGCCAGTACATCTCGACCTCCTTTTCATGCCCTTCCCACACGGGCGAGGGCAGGATCTTGCGCGCCTCGGCGAACGTCCGGGGTTTGATGTGTTCGGGTTTGGCCGTGCGGAACTCGTTCTCGGCCACGAATACCTCCTTTACATAGGTGTTTTTGTAGGGCAGCTTGTAGGGCCCCGATTTGAGGTCTTGCGCCCCTGCCGTGCCCGCTGCGAAGACCAGCGACATGAATGCCGCGATTTGTTTGCGTAGCGTCATAGTATGCGGTTATTTTATCAGTGATTTTATCCTGCGTGCAATCTCGGTATTCATGTAGGTGCCGCAGAACTTGTCGGCGCCCGGGCCGTAGGCGAATACCGGAAGCATAGCGGGCGTATGGTCGTCGGAGACATAGACGCCCGTCACGCGCCCCGTATGCTCGTCGCCGTCGACCACCACCAGGCCGCCGGTTTCATGGTCAGCCGTGACGATGACGAGCGTCTCGCCGTTCGTGTCGGCGAATTTCAGCGCCTCGGCAACGGCCAGGTCGAAGCTCAACATTTCGATAATAGAACCGGGCAGGCAGCGCGAGTGCCCCGCATAGTCGATCTTGGCACCCTCGACCATCAGGAAAAACCCTTCGCCGCCGCGTTCCCGCAATTTGGCAATCGAAGCGCGCGTGGCATCGGCCAGCAGCGTAAGGTTGGCCTCCTCGGCCGCATCGTCCATCGCCTCGTCGATGCAGATGACCTTGCCCTTCGCGGCATCGATCCCATCGACCGAACGCACGAAATCGTATTGTTTCTCCAGCTCCCCGACCAGGTCGATCCCGTCCTTGCGGCGTGTAAATTCACGGATGCCGCTGCCGCAAAGCAGGTCGATACGCCCGTCCATGAGGCAGCGGGTCAGCTCGTCGGCATTGTCGCGCTCGACCGAATGCCCGTAGAAGGCCGTCGGCGTGGCATCGGCGATGTTACCCAGCGTCACGACGCCCACGGGCAGCCCCCTGTCGTGGAAGAAATCGCTCAGCGAGGGATAGGGCACACCCTCCGGGCTCATCGAGATATGGCGGTTATCGTGACGTTCGCCCGTGGCCAGGGCGCTGCCGCCGGCGGCCGAATCGGTCGTGAAGGCATCCAGCGCATTGTTCTGTTGCAGGCCGATATATTTCATCTGCAGGGTCGACAGCCCCTTGTTGGCATAGAAAGCCGCCACGATCTGCGACAGCCCCATGCCGTCGCCGATCAGGTAGATCACGTTGCGAACCCGTCCCCGGCCCCCGTCGTTGCGGTAAGTCGGGGTGTAGACGTCGATGCCCTTGGAGAGTTGCAGCTTGTCGTTCTGGAAGCCCCGGAAATCGCGCGTGGTCTTGTCCAGGCGCTTGGTGCCCGTCACGCCTTCGGCGGCCGTGCGGCGCTCGCCGATCTGGAAATTCTTGTTGCCGAAATCATCGAAGAACGCGGCGCACACCTCGGGATGGTCGGTATTGAGGTAGTCGATACCCATATCATAAAAGGTATAGTAAACCGTCGTCCCTTCGGGGGCGCCCCAGAAACGCACGGGTTTTCCCCAGGCATGTGCGCGGTCGATGACCGTCTCCAGTTCCGCACGCTCGGCCGGGATGATCGAGCCCTTGCCGTTCCACTGCGAATAGTTGCTGAAATCGGCGCTTATCAGGGCGATGCGCTCCAGTTGCGCGGGCGTATAGTCGGCATCCCACACCCCGTCGAAACGGATATAGGAGGGATATTTGCCGAAATCGGCCGGTGCCGGGACACGCCCCGTGACGACGATCCGCACGGCCTCGGGGTTCACCGCCGGGTCGAACACCTCGGGATAGCGGCCCAGCAATGCCGCAACGGCCTGTAAAGTCGGTTCGGTAGCAGACTTGAGCTCGACCATCAGTTGAAGGTGTTCGCCGGAATCCTTCCACGCCCGCCCGCCGTTACGCCCGAAGAGCGTCACCAGCGGTTCGACGTAGAGCGCCTCGAAGGTCATGCCGGGCGAAAGGTCTTCGACCTCGTGCCCCACGAGCAGCTTGCCGCCGTGCAGGAACACGTCGGCCTCGATGGAATAGACCTGCTGGGCGTACGCCTGCCAGAAGGGGGCACGGCGGCAATAATCGTTGTGCGAATGGATCAGGATGGGGCGCTCGGCCACAGCCGTGGCGCAGGTGCACAGTGCTGCGAACAGCAGCCAGCTTTTGAGTATCTTTTTCATTGCGGGATGTTATTTTTCGAATTTGACAATGGCCATCACGGGGGCATGGTCGGAGACATAACCGCCACCGAGCGTATCGGGCAGCACCTCGTAAAGGTCGGCGGCGATGCCGTCGCTCACGAAGATGTAGTCGAGCAACGGGCGTTCGGCCTCGGGTATCTGCCCGAAGTCGGAAAAGCTCCACTCCGTGCCGGATTTACGGGCGGCGACCTGCTTCACGTCATGCAGCACGCCGTCTTTCTGCACGTGCGCCACGACCGACGAGCCGGGCTCGGAATTGAAATCGCCCGTCAGGATCACAGGCCGATCCCCGCGCAGCGCTTCGATGCGCTCCCTGAGCAGGTTCACGCCTTCGTCGCGGGCGACCTGCCCTACATGGTCGAGGTGGGTGTTGACGAAGAGGAACTCCCTGCCCCCGTCCCTGTCATGCAGTACGACCCAGGTTGCCACGCGCTCGCAGGCGCCGTCCCACCCTTTCGAGCCTGCGACGTCGGGGGTTTCGCTCAGCCAGAAAGTCCCGGATTCGAGGGGCGTAAAACGATCCCGCCGGTAAAATACGGCACTGAACTCGCCCGCCTCGGCACCGTCCTCACGGCCGACGCCCACCGCAGCATAGCCGGGCAGCAAACGCTTCAGGTCGCCGAGCTGGTTGGCAAGCAGCTCCTGCGTGCCGAAAACGTCGACGCCGTGCGAAGCGATCACCTCGGCGACCCGCCCGCGGCGGAAACGCCAGTTGTCCGCCCCGTCTTCGGGGTTGTCGTAACGCATGTTGAAGGTCATGACGCTGAGCGTCGTGGCCGAACCGCAGGCAGTGAACGCCGCTGCCGCCAGAAGATAGAACAATCGTTTCATAACTTTATAGTTTAATCACCGGGACAATTGGGAAATTCGACGCACAGACGCTCCGCGGGGATCTGCTCGAAGAGAGCCGCTCCGGGCGCCCTCCAGCCCCAGGAGAGATCCTGCCCCTCGTAATCCTCGAAATACATGAGCGTATAGGGATGCAGACCCGCTTCGAGCGCCACGCGCCCGGTCGCCATGACCGAAGCGTGCGACCCGTCGTTGTCGACCACCTTCCGGTCGCCGATCACGAGCACGCTGCCGTCGTCGCTCTTGGTCATGAACTCCCACACGCCCCGTTCGGGAATGCGGATCCAGCCGTTGAAAATATATCCGAAATGGTCTTCCTGCGGGGCATCGGCAATCGACGGCTCGGGCATTGTCCCGGACGCCACGAGCTTCCCCCGGCGAATCTCGTCCACATGCGAGAACACGCCTTCGTAACAGGCATAGGCGACGCCCGGACGCATGGCCGCGCCCGCTCCGGACAGCCCTTTGCGGAATACGGCCTTCTCGGCTTGGAGCGTCAGCGTACGGCTCGGTGCGGCCCCGGGTTTGAATCCCCGCGCCTTGAGTGTCAGCGAGCGGTCGACAACGACGGGCCCGGCATAGAGCGCCGAGGTTTCGTCCGGCTCCGAGCCGTCGAGCGTATAGCGGATTTCGGCCCCGGCCGTCGTCGTGGCCAGGGCGACGGCCACAGGCTCGGTGAAGAGGCTCACGTTCTGCGTGGTATAGGGGATCGAAACGACCTGGCCGCGCGTGAGCGAATAGGGTTCCGCGGCAGCCTCCGTACCGCGCGTGAAGTCAGGGCGCTGCCGGAGCGTAAAGTGCAGTTCTCCCCCCTGCATCAGTTGTTCGTAGGTGATGAAATTTTCGGTCACGGGCACTCCGTCGAGCGTCACCGAAGCGATATAGGTATTGCGGCGGGGGTTGTTTGCCGTAACGGTCAGCGTGCGGCCATTGGCCAGGCGCACGACGGCCTTCGGGAACTGGGGGGCGGTCAGCGCAAACTGGTTCGAGCCGGGGCAGACGGGATAGAAGCCCAGGCTGGAGAAGATGTACCACGCCGACATCTGGCCGCAGTCCTCGTTGCCGATGATCCCCGCGGGCGTCGGGGCGTACATCCCGTGCAGCAGGCTGCGCGTGAGCTCCTGTGTCCGCCACGGCTGCCCGACATAATTGTAGAGGTAGGCCATGTGGTGGCTGGGTTCGTTGCCGTGGGCATACTGCCCCATGAGCCCCGTCACGTCGCTTACGTCGAGCTGCATCTCGTCCGATTCGAGCGTAAAGAGCCGATCCAGTTCACGGACGAACGCCTCGCGGCTGCCGAAAAGCCCGGCGAGCCCGTTCACGTCGTGCGGCACGAAGAAACGGTAGTGCCACGGCGTGGCCTCGGTATAGTCGCGCCCCGTGGCGAACTCTTCGAACGGCTCAGACCAGTTGCCGTCCGTCCCGCGGCCGCGGAAGAAACAGGTCGATCCGTCGAAGACATTGGCGTAGTTGAGCGCCCGCTGCGCATACTCCCGGGCGACGTCGTCCCGGCCCATGGCCCCGGCCATGCGGGAGATCGCCCAGTCGTCGTAAGCATATTCCAGCGTGCAGGAGACCGACTCGCGCTTGATATTGGAAGGTATAAACCCCTGTGCCACATAGTAATCGGAACCTTTCTTATTGATGTTCGACGAGCGGATCATCGCATCGAGCGCCTTTTCGGCATCGTATCCGCGGATACCTTTCAGGTAGGCATCGGCAATGACCGACGCGGCATGGTAGCCGATCATCGTCCCCGTCTCGCCCGACGCGAGCGGCCAGATCGGAAGCTCGCCCGTTATGTCGTACATGTCGAGCATACTGCGGATCATGTCGTTGACTAACGTCGTATCCACCAGCGTCTGCAACGGGTTCCACGCGCGGAAAGTGTCCCACAGCGAGAATGTCGAATAGTAGGCACCGCCCTGCGGCATACGCGCGATGCGCTGGTCGTGACGGCGGTACTCGCCGTTGACATCGCTCATCAGATTGGGCGTCAGCTTGGTATGGTACTGCGCCGTATAGAAATTGACCATTTCGTCGCGCGAACCGCCCTCGACGACGATGTCGCCCAGCGCTTCGCGCCACAGCGCGGCGGCACGCGCATGCACGGCATCGAAATCCAGCTCCGGCACCTCGGCGACGCTGTTGAGACGGGCATTCGCTGCGCTGACCGACGACAACCCGACGGCTATCGTAAGCGTTTCGGTGTCCGGCGCAAAAGTCAGCACGGCCTGTTTGTCGCCCAGCAGCCGCACGTCGGCGAAGGGCTCCGAAAAACGGGCGGAGAAAAAGACATACTGGTCGGGCACCCACCCCTGCGTGCGGCGCATCCCGGCGATCTCATCGGGCGCCGTCGTCCGCAATTCGCGCATGTCGACCTGCTCCTCGGCGATCGTGTGCATCAGGTCGACGACCACCTGCCGCGGCCCCTTGCCCGTAAAGGTATAGCGGTGCACGCCCGTACGGGGCGCCGCCGTAAGCTCCACCCGGATATTTTCACCGGGTAACTCCACGGCATAATAGCCGCAGGAGGCCTTCTCGTCCCCGTGCGAAAAGAAATAGGGCTGCAGGACGCAGGCGCCGTCGTGCAACACGATTTCGCGCGTGGTGGGATGGAACAGGATGTCGGCCAGGTCGGCACACCCCGTACCGCTGAGGTGCGTATGCGAAAAACCGTCGATGGTCGTATCGTCATAATGGTAACCGGCGCAGGCGTCCCAGTCCCCGGCACGCGTGTCGGGGCTGAGCTGCACCATGCCGAACGGCGTCGTTGCGCCCGGGTAGGTATGCCCGTGGTAGCCCGTGCCGATGAACGGGTCTACATAATCGACCGGGCCGGCCGGCCGCGGCGCGCACGCAAGGAGCCCGAGGGCCAGCAAGGCGATGATAAGGTTTTTGGTCATGGCAGTTTCGGTGTATGCATCCCGTCCGTAAAGCGTTCCATCAAAGATAAGGATTCCGGGGCGGTATTGCAACCCCCGGCAGCCGTATCTGCGCAACATCGGAACCGGTCGCAGTTTAGGTTACACAAATATAAGAGAAGAGAAGCGTCCCGTCCGTGGCTATTTGCGCTTTTACATCCTCACATCGCGCAGAACCTTCCTATCCGGCGCCGAAACCCCGGCAGGAGTGCCTTTTCGCCCGAAATTCCGTCCTGGGGCAGAAAATTCCCGAAAAAAAGCTATCTTTACCCTCGAAGAGACCCAACCAGACCATGGCACGCGTAATTTTCCTGACCGATTTTTCCGAAGCCTATGCCCGCGAACTGCTGCTCGGCATGGCCCGCTATGCGCACGACACGGCGCAGGCGTGGAGCCTTTGCCGGCTGCCGTTGTCGATACGCGACAAGTTCGGCATAGAGGCGGTGGTCGAATGGGCCGTGCGGATGAAGGCCGACGCCGTGATCGGGCAGTTCTACAACACGGACAACGTCGGTCTGTTCCGCGAAAACGGCATCATCGCCATCGCGCAGGATTTCAAGAAGCGTTTCACGACGATCCCCAACATCACCGGGCCGCACCACCTTGCCGGCCGCATGGCCGCGGAGTATTTCCTGAAAAAGGGGTTCCGCAATTTCGCCTTCTACGGGACGCGGGGCATCGACTTCTCGGACGAACGCTGCCAGGGTTTCCGCGAGACCATCGAGCAGGCGAACCCCGATTTCACCTTCTCGTCGCTGCGCAGCGGAGCCCAGAACGACCTGTGGTACTATGACACGGCGCAGCTCATCACGTGGCTGCAATCGCTGCCCAAACCGGTGGCTATCATGGCCTGTGACGACAACCAGGCGTACCATATCACCGAAGCGTGCCTCCAGATCGAGGGGGGGGGAAATTCGCGCATCCCCAACGACATAGCCATCCTGGGGGTAGACAACGACGAGACGATCTGCAAGCTCTCCGCCCCGAACCTTTCGTCGCTCAGCCAGGGCGTCGAGCAGGGCGGCTACGACGTGGCACGGCTGATCGACCGGCTGATCCGCAACCCCGAAGCGGAATGGGAAGACGTCATGGTGATGCCGCTCAACATCATCACCCGGCAATCGACGGACATCTATGCCAACAACGACCCGCACATCGCAGAGGTATTGCGCTACATCCATGAGAACATCAGTCAGAAGATCACAGTGGACGATCTGGTGAAGCTGGTACCCCTGTCGCGCCGCCTGCTCGAAACCCGCTTCAAGAAGGGCATGGGCACCTCGATCTACGATTACATCATCCAGACACGCATCGAAAAGATGATGCAGCTGCTGTGCGAAGGGCTGAGCGTATCCGAGGCGGCCGCCGAGCTGGGCTTCTCCGACATCAAGAACGTCTCGCGCACCTTCAGGCAGCTGAAGGGCATCACCCCGTCGGAATACCGCGAACAGGTCGCCCCGAAAAGGCGTTAGCACCGTCCCGCAAACAGGTGTCCCGCCCCGGGCATTGCGCACGGAGATCAAAATTCAGGCATATCGGCCGTTTTTTGCGGAGGATTTACTATCTTCGGGGCAAATTAACCGTTCAAACTGAATTTATGTCCTTAAAACCGCTATTCCTATTCGCATGCACCCTGTGCGCGCTGCCGCTCATGGCACAGAAAAACTACACGCTCACCTCGCCCGACGGCACGCTGCAGGCCACCGTCGCCACCGGCTCCGACCTGAGGATCTCGCTCTCGGCCGACGGCGAAACGCTGCTCGCCCCGTCGCCCGTCTCGATGACGCTCGGCGGCGGCGAAGTGCTGGGCAGCAACCCCAAAGTCACCAGGGCCAGGAAAAATACGGCCGACGCACGGATCGCCTCGCCGTTCTACAAGAAGAGCAGCGTCCGCGACCACTACAACGAACTTGAGCTTACGATGCGCGGCGATTACGGGCTGGTAGTCCGCCTTTACGACGACGGGCTGGCCTACCGTTTCACGACCCGGAAAAAGGACGGCATCCTGGTCGAGAACGAGCAGGTCGCCTATACCTTCCCGGCCGATTATACGGCGTACGCCCCCTATGTCGGGCACAAGCGGCTGCTCGATTTCGAAGGGCAGTTCCGCAATTCGTTCGAGAACACCTACACCCGTCTCCCGCTGACGCAGCTCGACCCCCGCAAACTGATCTTCCTGCCCGTGCTGGTGGAACTTCCCGGCGGCCGCAAGATGGTCATCACCGAGGCCGACCTGCAGGGTTATCCGGGCCTCTTCCTCAACAACTCGACGGAGGCCCCCGTGCTGAAGGGCGTGTTCGCCCCCTATCCCAAAAAAGAGGAACAGGGCGGCCACAACCAGTTGCAGATGCTGGTCACGGAGCGCGAACCCTACATCGCCGCGACCGAAGGCACCCGGTCGTTCCCGTGGCGCGTAATGGCCGTATCGAAGGACGACAGCCAGCTGCTCGACAACGACCTGGTCTACCGCCTCGCCCCGGCCTCGAAGATCGCCGACACCTCGTGGATCAAACCCGGAAAAGTGGCCTGGGAGTGGTGGAATGCATGGAACCTCTACGACGTCGATTTCAAGGCGGGCATCAACAACGAAACCTATAAGTATTATATCTGGTTCGCCTCGCAGCACGGGATCGAATACGTGATCCTCGACGAGGGATGGGCCGTGAACAAACAGGCAGACCTGATGCAGGTAGTGCCGGAGATCGACCTGGAAGAACTGGTCGAATATGGCCGCGAGCGCAATGTGGGCATCATCCTCTGGGCGGGCTACTACGCCTTCGAGCGCGACATGGAACGCGTCGTGAAACATTATGCCGACATGGGCGTCAAGGGTTTCAAGGTCGATTTCATGGATCGTGACGACCAACGGATGGTCGATTTCCTGCACCGCGCCGCCGAAGTCTGCGCCGAACATAAGATGCTGCTCGATTTCCACGGCGTATTCAAGCCCACGGGGCTCAACCGCACATGGCCCAACGTACTCAATTACGAGGGCGTGTTCGGCCTCGAACAGCTGAAATGGTCGGCCGAATCGACCGACATGGTGAAATACGACGTCACGATGCCGTTCATCCGCATGGTCGCCGGGCCGATGGACTATACGCAGGGAGCCATGCGCAATGCCTCGCGCGGCAACTACCGCCCGGTGCACAGCGAACCCATGAGCCAGGGCACCCGCTGCCGCCAGCTGGCCGAGTACGTGGTCTTCGAGTCGCCGATCACGATGCTCTGCGATTCGCCGTCGAACTACATGAAGGAACCCGAGTGCTTCGCTTTCATGGCCTCAGTCCCGACCGTATGGGATGAAACGGTGGCCCTCACGGGTTCGGTAGGCGAATATATCGCCATCGCCCGCCGCTCGGGCGACACGTGGTACATCGGCGCCATGACCGACTGGACACCCCGCGAACTGGAGCTGGATCTGTCGTTCATCGGCAACGGCAACTACGACATCGAGAGTTTCGCCGACGGCATCAACGCCGACCGGGCAGCCCGCGACTTCAGGAAGACCGTATCGGAGCTGCCGCAGGATCGCAGGCTGAAGATCCGGATGGCCCCGGGCGGAGGCTATGCGGCCCGCATCTACGCACGATAAACCAGCCTGCCCCCAAAAGGCAGCGGCCTGCACAGGCCGCTGCCTTTTCATTGCGGGCAATCCGTCCGGCGCTGCCCTGCAAAGCGGGAAATCGCAGGCGGAACCGTGCGAAAGCCCCTGCCTGCGATGACAATATGAAAAGAATTTCGTATCTTTGCAGGCGTTATTGAAATCTAACGACAAATAAATAGAATGGCTTTACAATGCGGCATCGTAGGTTTGCCCAACGTGGGTAAATCGACCCTTTTCAACTGCCTGTCCAATGCGAAGGCGCAGGCGGCGAACTTTCCTTTCTGTACCATCGAGCCCAATGTGGGCGTCATCACGGTTCCCGACCAGCGGCTTGTCAAACTGGCGGAGATCGACAATCCCAAACGGGTGATCCCGACCACGATCGAGATCGTGGACATCGCCGGGCTGGTGAAAGGGGCGTCGAAAGGCGAAGGGCTCGGCAACAAATTCCTGGCCAACATCCGCAACACGCACGCCATCATCCATGTATTGCGCTGCTTCGACAACGGCAACATCACCCATGTGGACGAGTCGATCGACCCCGTGCGCGACAAGGGCATCATCGACACGGAGTTGCAGCTCAAAGACCTCGAAACCGTCGAAAACCGCCTCGCCAAAACGCAGAAGCAGGCCACCTCGGGCGGCGACAAGAACGCCAGGCGTGCCGTGGAGCTGCTCCTGCAATACAAAGCCGCACTCGAACAGGGGAACAGCGCCCGCACGGTGGAACTGGAGAAGGAAGACCGCAAGCTGGTCGCCGATCTCAACCTGCTGACCGACAAACCGGTGCTCTACGTCTGCAACGTAGACGAGAAAAGCGCCGTGACGGGCAATGCCTATACCGAAGCGGTGAAGGCGGCCATCGCCGGCGAGAAAGCCGAAATGCTCGTCGTCGCAGCAGCGACGGAGGCCGACATCGCCGAACTGGAAAGCTACGAGGAGAGGCAGATGTTCCTCGAAGACCTCGGCCTCGAGGAATCGGGCGTGGCACGCCTGATAAAATCGGCCTACAAATTGCTGAACCTCGAAACGTTCTTCACCACGGGCGCCGACGAGTCGCGGGCCTGGACATACGTGCGCGGCATGAAAGCCCCGCAGACGGCAGGTACCATCCACACCGACTTCGAAAAAGGATTCATCCGCGCCGAGGTCATCAAGTACGACGACTACGTGGCGCTGGGCTCGGAGAAAGCGTGCCGCGACGCCGGTAAAATAGGCATCGAGGGCAAGGAATACGTCGTGCAGGACGGCGACATCATGCACTTCCTGTTCAACGTCTGACGTCCCCATCCGGCACACCGAAACGCAGCGGACACCCGCAATAAGGACACCCCGGACATGGACACGTTGTGCAGCATACTGTTCTCCCGCCGGACGCAGGGAGTGCTTTTCGGCCTGATCCTCGCCGCTGCGATCCTGCGTAACCGCACGATGTGGATTATCACGGCGGCAATCGTGGGAACAGCCTGCGCGGGCATGGCAATCGTCGCGGCCGCCGGGCTGCGCAGGTGCGGCAGGGCGTGGCGCGATTTCCCGGATACGCCCGAATACGACGCTTACGCCCGGCGCAGGGAAGACGAACTGAAACGAAACGACAAAAACAAAATAGAATCATAACATGGCAAGACCCGTAAGAGTGCGCTTTGCACCGAGCCCCACGGGGCCGCTGCATATCGGCGGCGTCCGCACGGCCCTTTACAACTACCTATTCGCCCGCAAGATGGGCGGCACAATGATCCTCCGCATCGAGGACACCGACTCGCAGCGTTTCGTACCGGGCGCCGAAGAGTATATCCTCGAATCGCTCGAGTGGTGCGGCATCCGGATCGACGAAGGCGTCGGCGCGGGCGGCCCCCACGCCCCCTACCGCCAGAGCGAACGGCGTGAGATATACCTCAAATACGCCCTGCAGCTGGTCGAAGCCGGGTGGGCGTACTATGCGTTCGACACGGCCGAAGAGCTGGACGCCCTGCGCAGGGAGGCCGAAGGACGCGGCGAGGCATTCGCCTACAATTACACCGTGCGCGAAAAGCTGGCCACCTCGCTGGCGCTGCCCGCCGAAGAGGTCAGGGCGCGTATCGACCGCGGAGACCAGTGGGTGATCCGTTTCAGGATGCCTGAAAACGAAGTCGTCGAAATGGACGACCTGATCCGCGGCCACGTGGAGGTCAACACCTCGACGCTCGACGACAAGGTGCTCTACAAATCGGCCGACGCACTGCCCACCTACCACCTCGCCAACATCGTCGACGACCACCTGATGGAGGTCTCGCACGTCATCCGCGGCGAGGAGTGGCTTCCTTCGCTGCCGCTGCACTACCTGCTATACAAGGCATTCGGATGGACGGCGACGCAGCCCGCGTTCGCCCACCTGCCCCTGCTGCTCAAACCCACGGGCGGCGGCAAGCTCTCGAAACGCGACGGCGACAAGATGGGATTCCCCGTATTCCCGCTCTTCTGGAAATCCCCCACGACGGGCGAGACCGCGCACGGATACCGCGAGGATGGCTATTTCCCCGAGGCATTCATCAACATGCTGGCGCTGCTGGGGTGGAACCCCGGCACCGAACAGGAGATTTTCTCGATGCAGGAGCTGATCGACAATTTCTCGCTGGAACGCGTTTCCAAGTCGGGCGCACGCTTCCAGCCCGACAAGGCAAAATGGTTCAATGCACAGTACATGCACCATAAGAGCGACGCCGAACTGGCCGCGCTCTACCAGCCGATCCTGCGCGGGCACGGCATCGAGGTCGCGGACGAGGTCGCAGGCCGCGCCGCCGGCATCATGAAGGAGCGCGCCACGTTCATCACCGACCTGTGGGATCTGACGTCGTTCTTTTTCGTGGCCCCGGCCGAATACGAGGAGAAGCAGACCAGGAAATACTGGAAGGGGCAGAACCCTGAAATCCTGCGCGAACTGCGCAGCGTACTGGCCGCGATCGACGATTTCTCGCTGGAAAATACCGAGCGGATCGTACACGGCTGGATCGAGCAGAAAGGCTACGGCATGGGGCAGGTGATGAACACGCTGCGCCTGGCCCTGGTCGGCGCCGGCAAGGGCCCCGGCATGTACGACGTGACGTCGTTCATCGGCAAGGAGGAGACCCTGCGCCGCATCGACCATATCCTGGCAACCTTAAAACCCGCAGAATAATATGGTAACTATCGAACAACACGTATGGGGCATGACGCCCGAAGGAGAGGCGATCATCCTCTACACGATGCGCAACGACAAGGGCGCCGAAGTGAAGCTCTCGAATTTCGGGGCCGCGATCGTCTCCGTGACGATGCCCGACCGCGAAGGCCGCATGGCCGACGTGGTGCTCGGTTACAAACACCCCGAAGGCTACTTCTTCGACGGGGCCGCCTCGGGCAAGAGCGTCGGCCGCTGCGCCAACCGCATCGCATCGGGACGCATGACCATCGAAGGCAAAGAATACTCGCTGGAGGTCAACAACGGCCCCAACCACCTGCACGGCGGCACGAAAAATTTCGCCAACCGTCTTTGGGAAAGCCGTGTCGAGACCAACCGCGTCGTCATGTCGCTCCTGTCGGAGGACGGCGACCAGAATTACCCCGGCGAGCTGAACGTCGAAGCCGTATTCGATTTCGACGACGACAACGCGCTGGAGATCACCTACCTCGCACGGACCGACAAGACGACCGTGGTGAACCTCACCAACCATGTCTATTTCAACCTCGCGGGCGAAGGCAGCGGGTCGGTGCTCGACCACGAACTGCGCCTGAACAGCTCGAAGGTGCTCGAAATGAACGACAAGCAAATTCCGACCGGGAAATTGCTCGACGCAGCGGGCACTCCGCAGGACTTCCGCCAATTCAGGCCCTTCCGCCCCGGCATCGGCTCGGAGTTCAACCACATCCGCGATTTCAAGGGGTACGACCATCCTTTCGTCATCGACGGGTGGCAGCCCAACATCCTGGGCGAGGTCGGCGAACTGCGCGAAAAAGGTTCGGGGCGCTGCGTAAAGGTACTTTCGTCGCAGCCCAGCGTGATGGTCTACACCGGCAACTGGCTCGCAGGCGGATGCCCCGAAACCAAGACCGGCGGACGTTACGACGACTACGACGGCGTGGCGATCGAATGCCAGAACTACCCCGACGCCGTGAACCATCCCGATTTCCCGTCGCCGCTGCTCAGACCCGGCGAACTCTATTGCCAGAAGATCGTCTTCCGGTTCGGCACCTTTTAGGCTGTCCCGGCAAAGCGAAAATCCCGGCTTCCGGGCGCGCTGCCTCGCCCGGCCTTGTGCGGCTTCGTGCGGCCTTGTGCGGCCTTGTGCGGCGCCGGTATGCAGTCTGCGTTACCGCATACGGTTCAGACAGCATTCCTTATCATAACAACCAAAATTGGATCTGTTAAGCTTTGCTCCAGGCTGATCGGGGTGGCAGGGCAGGATCAAGCGTAAAAAAGCAGGGCTGCCCTTTCGGCAGCCCTGCACCTAATATACAACACGACCGCAGCGCACACAACTCGCTGCGGGTCGAATTGAAGCGTGTTTTTTCGTGCAGGAAACCGGAAACAAAACCGTTGCCCCCGTCCCCCATTCTCCTTCAAAAAAAGATGTGACGACCCGATTATCCGTTAAAAAGCAGCACTAATGTACAAGTTTCGTTCCAGGAAGATTT